>JAAOEI010000071.1_pt1 | contig 37130 bp, 69 predicted proteins | sample 7059261 | NCBI WGS metagenome assembly JAAOEI01 (sample SAMN14008812, study PRJNA610033) | viral metagenome | isolation source: viral particles filtered from seawater | place: China: Hangzhou Bay, Yangshan Deep Water Harbour | collected 2017-10-31 | reverse complement strand
GGTCTTGCAGTTCTGATACCACCCATTACAGATCAAACCTCTTGCCACATTTGCGACACTGAATATTTTCAGTTTTAGATGATTCAAATTCATGTTTGCAGAAAGGACATTTCACTTCGTTTATCTTGATGGTTTTTACCATGTCTTAGATAATGTTACCGTAACTATATAAGAGTTACCGTAACAAAAGATTAGGCGTGAATCGTTACCGTAACAATACTTAAATTCTGTTGTGCCTTTTACTTTGGTATGGCAAAGTTTTCAAAAAGAGAGAATTCAAGTTATTTTACTAAAGAAGAAAAAGAAGAAATACTAAATGATGAGATTGAAATATGTGACTGTGGTCATGGAGATTTTCAACATAGAACTGATTATAATGTGAATAGTAAAGGTGAATGTGTAGAATGTGAATGCCCATTTTTTTCATTACAACATAAAAGTACAATGAGACAATACTTAGATGTTAGGAATAAGTCTTTGATATGAAAGGGACAACAAAATTAACGATCAGTCAGTATCTTTTGTGTATTTTTTTTCTTCTGCTAGAGTTTGCCTTGGCGTTGACTGCTGTCTTTAGTCCGCAGCAGGGACAAAACAGACCTTGCCAGTCCAAGTAAGTGGCGCAGACATTGCACCTTCTGTACCCTTTTTCAAACATAGAGCCTCTATAATGTGAGGGTGGAACCTTGTAATTTTGACAAATGTTCTTACAGCTCATAGCCAGTTCTCCAATGGTGTGTTGTTTAGTTTTTCATCATTGCCCCATACATCCCAGCCATGCACTTTGGTTCTTGCGAATAGTTCTATTCTTGGAAGATCGCCACATAGTTTTAGAATTCTATTTCTAACTTCATTTGGTTTTTCAGAGTGTTCACCAATTGTAGATTTAACTACTTGTTGAACTGCTGCACTTTTTCTTTCAAACTTTCCTTTTCTACCAATCATCACTATTTCTACATTTGAACGAGTGTACCAACCAAGACCGTATTTTTTTAAAACATTATTTGTTTTGTCAAATTTTTCCCAGACAAAAGCCACAGTCTTATATTCAAAACCCCATGCTTTGATTAAATCCAAAGCTTGTTGCAAGTTTGGAAATGTTGCCCACATAAATAAAATACAATCATCATCTGCAATGTCTTGAACTGGTAATTGTTTTAATTCATCCATACTCATCGTATCATAATTATCTGTCGCGATTCCCCAAATACCTCTTTTATGATTAGGGTTACTTTCATAACTCCAAGGTGGATCAGCATAAATTATCTTGTATTTCTTGTTTGGAAAAGTCTCAACTGAGTTATTCATCCCAGTCATCCTCCTTTTTTTCTAGGTTGCATAGTGGGCAGTCGCAGTTAATATCCGCACACCTCTATCTTTTTTCTTGTCTTTGTGTCCTTTGGTCCTGACCTTAATCGGCTGCCACAACATACACAGAACGTGCCAGGATGTTTTGTAAATATCTGGCAGACAGCACATAGTTTAAAGCCGTTTGGGTAATAGCCACCCTTTGGCTTTTTTGTGTTGGTACAGTTATGTTTGCAAAGATAGGTCATTTTGCTGAACCTCCTGTTAAAAAACATATAAAACAAACAGTGTTTTTACAATCACATTTTCCACTTAGATGATCAATACAATGTTTAAAGTATTTTTTATGACATGATGAACAATAACAAATTAAGGCATATTTTTTCTCAAATGGTGTTATGGGTATGCTTGCGATCTCACTCATTGTATATCATCCCATATTCTAGCATGTTTAGAACGATTGCATTTCTTACATAATACTTGTAGATTATCAATATGAGTCTGTCCCCCTTTTGACCAAGGAATAATATGATCTATTTCTAAAGTTGTTTCCTCTTTTGATGCACCACATTCATTACATTTGTAGTTATATTTTACAAAAAGAATATGCCTTAATTTTCCTGGTATGGTTCTATATGATGAATAATTGAGTTTATATTTTGAAACTTTTTCAGATGTTTCTGTTTCTTTATCTTTCTTAATTTTAAATTTCTTCCCACACACACATTCAAATTGTATCCAACCAAAATAATCATATTTTGTATAATTATGAATACCATTTCCATATGAAGATGAATTAGAAAATTCTGGGTTCTTAGAGCCTAAACAAATATCTAAATATTTTGCAAATCTTATGCATTTTGTATCATTAGGACAAAATAAAAACCCATTATCGATATATGTACCACATGTTATACAAGGGTGACTAGAGCTTTCTTTTTCATGTCTTACTCTTCCATTATAAGGATATAAAATTCTTGATCTTCTAATTTTTCCTATATCTTTTCCACCTTCCATATCAGATCCTCTTCTACCCAATTCATCCCAACAACCCTTACCTCTTACAGGTGCACCAATCTCATTAAATCCCCTACAATACATTTTTCCATATATTTCATTTTTAATCGGTAAACCTTCAATATCATAAGCGTACACATAATAACATAATGACCATGATTTATGACAAATATCACATGTTTGTACACCTGCATCTTCAACTGTCATAATTTACCTTGGCCTCCTTCGGGTTTCTTGATTGGTTTTGTTGTGATGTTTGATATTATATTATTTCTTACGGAATACCCCATACTTTTTAAAGTCTTAACCATTGTGTCAAATGGAATTTCTGTTTGGTATTTATCTTGATAATCCTTTACAAGTTTACTCACTGAAACTTCAACAGGATCTTCACTTATCACCCAATAATTTAACAAGTATGCCTTTTCTGGTGAGCTGATCTCCTCCCATTCTTTTCTTACAGTGTTTCGATCTTCGTATTTGCATTCATCATCTGATAAATTTAAAATCCATGATATTATTTTTTCTGATTCCTGTGTTGCAATTCTTTCCTGAAAATCATCGTCTTCTGCATATGGTACAGTCCTAATGTTATGAATCAATGACAATCTTCGTCCATACATAGGATCCTTTTCATGTGGTGGTATTTCAGGTAAATAATTTGCACTTGCCCAAATCTTTAATTTGTTTGGAAATGGTTCGAGGTCTTTTTGAAAACCCCTTATACTTTGGTTCTTTTCACCAGTAATTGATTTTATGATTGAGAAATCCTTGAAGTTATCCGGCATATCCTGAAAAACTAAAAGTCGTTTGTTTTTAATTTTTGCTCTGGTTGCCCTGTCATCTATGAATTGTTTGAACTCCACGACCAAAGCATATTCTTCTCCAAGTGCATCAGCCAAAATAACTAATGGTGTAGTCTTTCCCATTCCTGATTTACCATGAATTACTGAAATTCTACTATCCATTCTTGAACGTAACACGCCTCTTAATCCAGCCTTTATGCGTGGATACTCATGTTCAGGTGAATTTTCAAACAGTATTTTTAAAAACTCTGTTGGTTGGTTTTCATCTGACTTTGGAAGATAGTTATAATCTCTGAATCCCATATCGGCTATGTCGTCTGATTCTACAAACTGTTTTGTATTCCTGTCAACTTTGCCATTCTTAAAAGCAAAGATGTCCTTGTTTGTTGGTGGGATAGGAAGCGCAAGACCTTTTAGTTTGAAAATAATATCTCGATAATCTGCATCCTGTAAAATTGGGTAAAGTGTCTGAACTTCCTTTTGCAATGATTTTGTTATCTTTTCAAGGAATCCATTCTTATCCTCATATACCTCTCCAGTTTCGATGTCAGAATAAATCTTTCTTCCATTAATCATTGTCTGTGCAATTTCTAATCTATTAATTGCCTTACCTTTTCCTTTTGGTCTTCCTTCCTTTAATGGCTCTGCATTCTCATATGCATCTGCAATCTTGGTTTCTATATTACCCCATGGTCTTCCGCTAAACGAATCACTTACAGCCCACTTATCATAAATTTCTTTTATTCTGTTTATTGCCTCTCCTTCGGTCATTCCTTCTGAAAGACAATAAATTGCTGCATTGAAAAAATAATCATTACTTGTTCCTCTTGTAGGTAGTTTTCCTTCCGCAAACCTTTTTCGCATATCAAAGTTTGTTGATCTTGCTTTCTTTTTTGCCTCGACATGACAAAACTTACATAATGAATCAATAAGTTTATGAAAGTCCATTCCTTTTGCATCCCAAATCACATTACTTCCTACGCTTTTGTAAGACACTTTCTGCTTTGTCTTCCTGTCAACTATCTCACTTCCTACACCTATAACATAATGATCATGGCCTTGAATCTCTATGATTTGTTTATGTGGTTCAATTGTATAATCATACAGCATAACTTTCTGGATGTTCCCACTTAGACCTTTAATCGGAATATGCCAGCCGTTAGGAGTTTCAATCACCATATAACCATTCTTAATGTTTTCTTCTGCAAACTTGCGATAGTTTTCCTTGTGGTCCAAATCAATAAAACATGTTCCCATATTCTTAATGGCAATTACACCATAGTTTTCATTCTCTGTAATAGGCTGGTTTAGTTCTGTCCTTGCGCCTTTGTACCTAATATCAGCAGCCTTATGTTCTGGATAACTGTCATCATATTTTGGAATAGGAAAACAATTGAATCCATTATCCCTAAAAAGTTTAATATAATATGATTTAGTATTCATATTATCTCCTTTTGTGAAAGATCGGAGTCAACATTCCCGTGGGATTCTTGCGGTCTCTCACGGGAATACTTTACTAAAAACTCAATCATCAAGGCTTCAATTAATCTGCTTCTTGTCTGATCTTCCACTTCTTCTTCAAATGCCTTTACAACTTCAACATTAAGAGAATAAGTTTTGTTACATTTCATTAGACTTACGTACGGAAGATTACTTATTATATCTTTCTAATTTCAAAAATTCATTTCAAAACGTTTAAACGTTCGGGTATCGTACATTTGAACGTTATTCTGGCGGAGAGGTAGAACTGTAATTTAACTGAACAAATTCCTGAAAATTCTCTATCTTTAACTTGGATGGCCTATGCTTCAGTTCGGAGAACCTCCCCATTCACACTCACAGTCAAAGCATAGAGTCTCATCCTTTTCATGACAGTTGCAGTCGCAGTCTAGTGACATTCGCAGTTCACCAGTTTGACACCACCGCATCTCTTACATTTCTTTGCGTATTTGTTAAGGTTCAGGAAGTGCATTAATTGAAAATACCTCCTAAGATAAATGGCATTGCAACAAACAAGGTAAGATAAGTTCCTGAAAAAATTAACAATGATGAAACAATATAATCTTTGTATTTCATTCTATCAAAATCTCCATCCTATTCCAATTTAATAAGACTTGTGGCGACCAAAGGGCAACAAAACAGAAAGGGCAAGTCTTACAATCCTCTGATATTTTTCTGTCACATTCTGGGCAGCAGTTCATTTATGCACATGTCCGTGATGATTTCTGAGGTTGTTTATTCCATAGAATTTCTTTTGGCATATGGGGCACTGGACTTTGATCAGTTCGTACAGTCCGCCATATCCGCTTAGTGAAATGTTATAGCCCTTGAATCTCAAATGCGTTATTAATTCCCTGGTCTTTCTCTGGTTCTTTTTTATGTAAAGCGACATTGTCTCAATAGTTGCTGGCTGTCGCTTTAAAAGTTCCAAAAGCCACTTGCCAGATTCCTCAAGCGGTACTGTCTTTCGTGTATAGTTTTTCTTGTACCATTTTTCCTTTGATTTTTCTATCCTGATACTGCTACATTGATCACAGTATTTTTTCTCCCAAGTGTTTGTGTTCAGTTCTGTTTCACAGTCATTGCATTTCTTTATCAGGATTTCCATCATATCTCATATGCCTCATCTAGTTCCTTGCAAAGATTGATCATCCTCTGCTCGTTTTGCGTGTACTCTTTTTTCTGCTGGTATTCCAGTTTCAATTTACTTTCTCCTTTGTTGGCTTGAAATCACCCTCATCTAAAACCCAATCCAATAATTCAGCACGACTTTCATGGATCTCTCTGGCATGACTTAATGAACTAATTTGTCTTGAATTATTTATTTTACAAATGACCTCATTAAAATCATTGATTGTTTTTATTTCATGTTCTCGTTGGTTGACAATTTGTTCATAAGTTTTCAATTTATCATCCTCACAAAAACTTTATAGTGTCCTTTACATTCTTTCAATTTATCTGTAACATTGAAAATCAAAACATTAAGAGGGTGTCTTTTTATAAAATCCCTTATCGGCTTTTCTTTTGCCCAGGCGTTTGTCTTATTCTGCAAAAACCAAAGAGTACCATATTTAAAACACATGCCATCAAAAAGATTCCATAGGTCAGTCGCTAGATAATTTCCCTTTTGTGTAAACACAAGGTCGTTTCTCTTTGAATGGGGCTTGAACCAAATCTCATCATACTCATTTTCCAATAGCCACTTTCTCACCAAAAGATTTGAGGCACGCATCCGCTGACGGTTGTTCAACGGACACGGCCTCCGTTTATTCTGGTAGCCCTGCCTTGTCCGGTAATCCGACAAGTATTATTCATGGTTCACTCTCCCATCTCTCAAGTCCGCATCCCTTGAAATCTTTATCATTTTTTTAGCGTTCTCGCTTAATTCTTTTCTTGGCCTTCCCCTGCCTCTCTTTTTCGGCACTCCTTGTATTGCATCAACTATGATTTTTCCAATCTGCTTTTCCCTGCAATCACTCATTGTCTTTCTTACCAAATCCAATTTTTGCGTTGCCGATAGATTCGGATTCAAGTTAATTGATTCAATTAAAATTATTGTCTGGTCGTCATTCATTTAAAACACCCATGATTAACATAGCCCTCGTTTGAATAAAACTGGTTGTTGCATTTTTCGCACCACAGTCTTCTGTTCTTTAGCCACTGCACCAATTCAAATGATTCTTTGTTGTTTAATGATAATGCGATTTCGTTTTGTTTCTTTTCTAACTTTCTCATTCTCTCTTTGAAAATCAAATAATCTAATTCTTCTTGTTTAGTTAAAAAAATAGGGGGGGAATCAGAATGTAAAAAATTCATTCTATACTCCTAGTTTTCCTTGAGGCTTTGAAGTTACTATTACGCTTGGCTTGCCGGACTTGTTCTGTTCTGTGGCAACTTCTATTTCCTTACCAACCCATTCGGAAGTATCCTTTCCAAATAAAGAAATGAGTGTGTCGTTTGCCTTTGCTCCCAATGACCATTTGAATTTCTTTTTCTCCTTGTCATTTGCCAAAACCCGTACTTGCAGCTGTTCGCCGTAATTTCCTTTCACATAAGAGCCCTCATCAAGAATCTTTAGCTTTGTGATTCCCAGTTCTATAATGCTCTCGCCTTTGAGGAATGTTTCGCTGTATTGTGCTTGTACCATATTTTTCACCTCCATGTTATCTATTAATTCCCTTGAATTATTTGATAACTGTAATTCACACCAATTTTTTCCGTTGATATAATTATATTGTTCGCCCTCAACACATTGATAGTCTATATCTTGACAGCATCCACCATGACCTTTTACTCCTTGGCATCGATGATCACCAAACATTGTCTCACATTGCAAAGTCATCTGTAAATATCTATGAACGCAACTCATTTCAAACATCTCGCCAAGATTTGTGATTTTATATCATCAGGGATATTCTTAAAATCAAACTCTGATTTTTCCACGTCAAGCAAAGTGAGTTTCAGGCTGTAACAATCCATGTTCTCAAGGGCGATATTTTTGAACTCATTCCAATCCTTATTCTGATCTAGTGGAAACACATCTGGGAAAGCAATAAAAATAACTAGAAACATTACAGCATATATACAAGTTACAATTAAAACAATTCCTACTGCCTGGGCTTTCTTTGGGTCTTTCCAAGTATTAGAAATTCTTTCAAGTCTTACTGCCTTGGCAATCTTTGAGATTGTCTCATCATCAAGACTCATTCCCACTCCTCCAATAATGAATCATCCTTGTGACATTGGATGCACTCGTCTGGAATGGTTACACCGTGAGGACACTTATTCATCTTCCTTCTCCTCACTTAACACCCACTCCAAACTTGAATACTGTCCTTGCAGCATTGGCACACCTTCACCTGTCGCCCTTGTCAACTGATTTTTAATATTCTCCATAGCCTCTTTAATTTTTTCTTCTGATTTCATTTCTTCACCTCCAGTAACATGTCATTAATGCACCGAGAGTAAGAGTATGACCTGCCTGTCTTTTTGATAATGTCCGCCTGTCTGTTTCTTATTTTTTTGTCGTTTTGTAGGTCCATCATTATTGTTACTCTTAAACTCATAGAGTATGTAAAGTATGAATACTATAAAAGAATTGCTAAAAAAACGATTTTCGTTTATGGCTTCGCTTTGGTGCCTCACGAAATCCTGCCATAACATCTGATTTCCTGTCAACTGTCTCCACCAAAAAACTGCCAAAAAACCCTACCAATGCCATCGTAGCAAGGTAAACAGCAATATAGTCAGGTGGCATCAAAGAAGATTACCTTTCTTGTAATCCTTTTTACACTCTGTCAGGTTCTTGTGATGAGAACCGCACCGCCAGCACGCGAACTTTTTCATTTCCCACGGACTGCTTTGACTATGTCTTTGGGCTTTTTCTTTTTGTTACCGTACATATTTTGGCTAGGAAACAAAACTATAAAAGATTTTAGATTTCAAAACAAACTTCAGAAGATGGCTCGGTTCTGACACGATTGTCCAGCCACACGGACACAACCTCGATGCAATACGGGATTTCATTATGTAATTTGAAATCAACTATTTCTGTTTGCTCTGGTATCATTATTCTTTGGCTCTCTATTTCTCCAAAGTCCATGTCCTTTAAAATGACAACATGATACACTGGCATCCAGGATGCCAGATATGTTTTTCCTAACTTATTTTTCATTATACACTTGCCGTCATGTTGCTCAATTAATAATGATAAAGAATAATCAAACTCTGAAATCTGCTGAGATTCAAAAGTCAGTATGCTTGGCTGCTGATGAACACATTTTACATGTCTTACTCCGCTTTCCCTTTCATCTGCAAAGGCAAACGGTACAGTAGCAACCAGAATGATTACAGCTAAAAATATCAGCATCTTCCGGTTACTGCTTTCTTTATCTTCTTTGGCGTTCCTTCACTTAACATCTTTTTACCAAGTTTGTAGTGCATGTTTTTGATTGGAATAATTTGCTTAAAAACTTTTTAGGCACAAATAAGATTTTTCAAATGTACTTCATCATGATGCTGTTTGCATAAAGGAATACCGTTATTTACATTCAAAGATAGTTCTGGATATTTTGCTTTATGAAGTATATGATGTGAATGAAGTTTATCAGTTGAACCACACACAGCACAGCAGTTCCCACTTGTCTTTTTTATTGTTTTTGACCAATCTAATAAAGCATATTTGTATTGTTTAATAGATAATTCAAATGGAATCGCATATTTTTCTAAATGTCTGATCATTCTTTTCAATTGTTTTTGTGGGGTTCTCTGACGGTATTCTTTACGCTGAATCAATAATCTATCTTTATTTTTTTTGTAATATATTGCACCATGTATTTTATCATATTGTTTTCTATGCTCTTTATTTTTACTTCTCCAATTTTTACTTGCTTGATTCTTCTTTTTTCTTTTTTCCTTATCTCTTTTCTCTTTATCTATTTGCTTCCAAAATAATTTAAATGGTATGCATTCCAATATCCATCTTTTATTATAATTCCATTTATGTTTATTTTTCTTAATTACATCTTGATTTTTTATCCTATATTCTTTCCTTTGGATTTTCCTTTTTTCTTTGTTCTCCTGCCAATCCATTTTACTTTTTTCTTTAATTTTGTCTTTGTTATTTTGATACCATACTTTCATATGCTTTTTAATTTTATCTCTATTTTTCTCTCGATATTCTTTATTATATTTTTTGAATTTTTCCTTATTCTTTTCACGATGTATTTTGTATTCAATTCTTCTTTTATCTAAATTTCTTTGACGATATTCTTTTTGGTATACTTTTTTATCAAACATAATTTTCTTTAATTCTTTAATTTAAAAGAATTTTGTTTTCTTTTTAGAAAAGCCAAACATATCCTCTTGTTTCTTTGTTCTCTTTTGGGTTCTAGATTTGCCTAATAATACTCGGGCATCACCTCTTAATGTTCTTGTAATTTTTTCTTTACCCAATGTGATTTCTCGTCGACGACCGAACATTCCCTCAATTTGTGAGGTAGGCACGTTTCCTAAAAAGAATCCCAGGACTGATTTTTCTTTCTTTCTTTCCTTCTTCTTTTCTGGCTCCCTGTCAGGTGGCCAAGCAAATATTATTTTTGGCGGTCTTGGTGGCGGTCTGGTTCTTAGCAGAGTAATCTGTACAGGCTTTTCCCTCAAAGGCTGTCTCTGCGGTGCCCTTAGTCTTGTCGGTGCCTTTGGTGCAAGTGGTGAAGCAAGTTTTGGCGTTTGCTTTTGTGTTTGTCTTGGCGATACTCTTTGGATTTGTGCAATCTCATATTTTGGGACTTGGATTGTTTTTGATCTCTGTCTTTGTCTTGTTGCTTGCCTTGGTTTTTGCGCAATTGTTATTTTTGCTGGCTGGATTATCTTTGATCTTATTGATTCCTGAACTCTTTGAGGGGTTGAAAATTCAAATGAAACTTTAGGCAAGACGGTTAAAACCTGTCTTGTCTTTGGTCTTGCAAATAAGGTTAGCTCTTCATCATCTTCTCTTTGTGTTTCTTTCAAAGTCGGAGGAACCAAAAGACTTGGGCTCTTTGTTTTACCCAGACTTCCAAATGACTTGCTGCCACCTTTGATTTCAGGATAGATTAAAATCTGACCGCCAGACTCTACTGTTCTTCCGGCTATCTTTCCAATCTGTACTAGTGGCAAAGCCTCAGCTTTCTCTTGTCCCAATCCCAACGCCGTAATTGTTCCGGCTGCAGTAACAATACCGACACCTCTCCACTTTTCCCATTCCTTTGGATATTTTGGAACATACTTGTCTATCCTTACTTTCTTGTAAGGCTGACCCTTTGGCTTTTCCTTTTTGAATCCTTCTAGGATATTTTCTAATTCAGTTGGTTTTCTTGGTACTGGAAATATCGGCTTGATTGTTTGTGCAGGTGCCTTGAGATCATTGATGTTTTTAATCCTTGAAATTCTTTCTGCTTTTGACAATCCTTCACCTATCAATTCCTTTACACTCTTTTCCTTTATTCCAAATCCAGCTCTTGTAAACGGGGCTGAGAATCTCTCTTGTCTTTGCAACTGTTCAAATCTTTTCTGTTTGTACAGTCCTTCACCTATCAACTCTTTTACTGATTTTTCCTTTATTCCAAATCCAGCTTTGGTAAATGGTGCAGAGAATCTCTCTTGTTTCTGTAACTCAATAAAACGACTTTGTTTAAACTCACCTTCTTTGATTAATTCTTTTACGGTTGGAATCTTCCTGCCAAACCCAGCTTGTGTTTTTATCTGGGATGGGAATCTTAATGCTTTTACATCCCTTAGTTTTGCCACCCTGCTTTCTTTTGAAACACCTTGGGCAATCAGATCCTTTACAGTTGGTTCCTTTATTCCAAGACCTGCCTTGGTTGAAATGTTTGATAGGTTATAGATTCCTTTTCTCTCTTTTGTTTCTGTCAACATTCTAGCAAACTCTTTTCTTGAAGTCGTTCCCTTTATCTTTCCAATTGGTGCCCCTCTTATTCCAGATGCAAACTCTTTTCTTAGACTTGGTTTTTGGAATGGCTTTACAATGCTTTTGAAATCCCAAGGCTCTGATATGCCACCACGTTTTAATCTGCTTAAAAAGTTCTTGCTAAGTTTTGGAACAACGACCTTTGGCTTTTCTTCTGCTACTGCAACCTTTCTCATCCTGGCAAGAGTCGCATCAAGTTTTTCCTTCTGTTTGAACTTTGCAATCTCTAAACTTGTTTTTTGTGGTAGGTATGGTGCCTTGATTGTTGGCTTTAGCTTTGACAAATTCTTGACTAGATTTTCTTTTCTTTTCTCAATTCCTTTTGATGTTCTTTTTGCAAAAAATGAAACCTGTTTTTTGAACTTGATTATTCCCTTTGGTGTCTTTAGTTCTGGAATCTTTTTGCCAATATTTGAGATTCCCCTTGTAAACTCTTGCCTCTTTACTCGCAGCCCGATTCCCAAACTTTCCAGCCTTCTGTTGTAAGGAGATACAGGCTGGTCGATTGCACCGCGATAAATCTTGTCCATTTCCGAAAGCCTCTTTGTAAATGCGGATTTTTTTACTTCAAATCCTATTCTCAAACTTTCAAGTGTCTTTGAAAAATCAGGCTTGGCAGGTCTTGTCAAGTTTGGAAGCTCTACGTTTCTTCCCTCTATGATAGAACGGTTTGGAAATGCTGAATCCTTTTGTATTGCAGTCTTTACCTTGCTTCCAACCTGTACAGCTTTTGCCTTTGTTGTCTGCAAACCGCCAACGATTCTTTGCTGTGCTTTTTGTAGGTTATATGGTACTGCTCTTTCCTTGCCAAATGGATTTGGTACAGGTTGTTGTGTTGTGACTTTGCCTATTTGAGGAATTTTAGTTTTTATTGGTTTGACTCCCTTTCTAAATCCAACCTTTTCTGCTACATCCCAAGTTTTTGATGGAACCGAAATACCTCCCTTAACTGTAATCAATTGTTTTTTGCCAACTGGTACGGCAAGTTTGGATAATAGTTTTGGTGCATCTCTGGCACCAGTCTTTATCAGACTTGGTACGCCTTTCAAACCAGCGTAATCAAAACCTATACCAATAGCATATGCAGGCAATCCCTTCTTTTCAATAAACTGTTTTTGCCTCTGTGCATATTCCTCAAATGAAACATCAAACCTTCCTTTCTCAAACTGATATGGAAGTACAACGGTACCTGCAACGTCTGATTGGAAAATTATAGGTGCTGGTCTTGCTGTTCTTTTCAAGTTTAATTGTTTTTCTGTAATAGGATCAATGTTCTGCTCAAAGAGATTTACAATCGAACCGCCTGCACCTATGATGCTTCTCATTGCTTCTGATGGCGCATAAGCAATCTGTACAAGAATGTCTCTGGGATCTCCACTCTTTGCTTTCTTTGCAGTTATCTCTTGCAACTCTCCAAGTTTGTTGTATTGGTTTTCAAGTGATTTGTTAAAGCCTGTTTGTTTTGGTTCTGCTGCTACCGCATATTCCAAAGTTCCCGGAAACGCCTTTGCTTCTTCTAATTTTGGCTGTTGTGGTCCCTGAACCTTTGGCGATAAAACATATTGTAATGATCCTTCAAATAATACTGGCTTTTCTTCTGTCGGTCTTTGAAGATTATAATCATAAACAAATCCTAGTTTTCTTCCTAATGTAACATCGCCAAGCCCTGTTTCAAGATCAAAGATTTGCTTTCCATCCTTTTTGATTATTCCTTTTCTCCCCTTTGCCTCTGTCAATCCAAAAGCTTCTGCCCTTGTGTTATACTGCTTTAATGCCGACTGTTCAATGAATAATTTTGAAATAGGATCTATTCTTCTTCCCTCGTCAGTAAGGGAAGCTTCCAATACTGACTTGTATGGCGCTTTCTGTTCTCCTGTTAATGCCTGGTATCTTGATAAAGTTTCCTTGAGAATTTCAATATTTGATTTTGGCTGAACTTTAGGTGTTATTGGCTTTCCTGCAGCATCAACATTTTGTCTGTCAAGTGATGCAACAAACGCCAAAGGATTTGCCAGTAATGGTGCGCCCTTTGTTGCTTTTTTTTCAGGGATTGTTCTTTCCACATTTCTAACAAGAACAGGACCATCAGGCGTTTCCCTATATGTCTCTGTTCTAGTTATAGTTATTTCAGGTACATAATTCTGTGCGCCCATTATTGACTGTCCAGTATCAACATTTGTCAATCGCTGTCTTGTCTCTACAGCCTTTTTTCCTATTGGGGCATCTGGCAAAGGCTTTACGGCATCGCCTCTTTCTGTACCTAATCCAGACGAAATATATCCCATGTTTGGAATGTTACTGTGATACTCTACTGACTGCTTTCTTGCAAGAGCCTGCGCAGTCTGTACGCTAGCCTGTCTTTTATATTCAGCCTGCGCAGCTTTGCCTTCCATTTTTTTCTCATACAAACCGACAAGCGAAAATGATGGCGATGACCTAAATGTCTCTGCAACATTTCTTGGAAGAATCTGACCTGGGTATGCTTCCCTGAACTGCTGGTAGCCTTTTTCAACCCTTTGTTTTTCTGCGGCTTGTTTTATGAGGCTGTTGTAGTCTTTTGTAATTCTATTTTCCAGTGTTTTTAATTCGCTTCTGTTTCTGCTTCCACCTGCACCCCAGACTGAACGGTGTGCATCAGCAAGTTCTTTCTGTTTTTCCGCCTCAAGTCTTTGTATTTCCGCATCATATTGATCCTGCTGTTTGGCAGATTCGGAAAGTTTTTTGTTATACTCTGCGACCTCTTTTTGGTACTGTTCTTCTGCAGCTTTTTCGTCTTTTTCATACTGCTTTACAGCAGCTTCATAGTCTGCTTTTTCCTTGGCTGCCCTTTCAGCTCTTGCCTTTTGTGTGAGTTCCTCATGCTGAGGCAAATCCTGAGCAAGAACTTTTCTATCCAGAGGATCAGAACTCATGTATTAAAATACTTGTACTTTCTTAAAACAGTATTGAATATTAGTTTGATAGAGTTTGCAGTCTATTCATTTGTAGCATATTCAAGCCTCTTGATGCTGATCATTTCCATTACAAAGGAAGGTCCTTTGACAAAATCAAGGACAGGAACGCTTGCAAAGTCAATCTATATTATTCCAGGAATCATTTGCATGATTTTATTGTCTGGCTCTGGGGTTGATATTTTGCTCAACGTATCAAATGTCACTACAAACGAGTTTGTAATTAATGGTACGACAGGCGATCCGATTACAAACTCCACTGTTACTACCACATCAACTGACAAGTTTGTACTGCAAAATCCGATATGGATTACCATGCACTATATGTTTGCGCTAATCATGTTTGCCTATGTAACAATCAACATACTAAAGATGCTTTCCTCAAAGGAATGACAGATAAAATAAAAAGACAGTGTTGCTACTGTATCTGCCATTTGCTAAACGTTTACTGTTCTGACTGTAAGTGTGATGATTAGCAGCTATCCAAAGAAAAGAAGATGGGTACATATGGACTGCTATCATTGCGGTTCAAAGTTTACCGAACTTTATCTTTCATTGGGGCAGTTTAACTATAACGGATTTTTCTGCCACAACTGCAGAAAAACCGTTGATTTTTAAAACCAGTTCGTCTGAACTTATCTCGTATGCAATCCACTGTAATACAATGACTGCCTTAGATTCTTTGCAACAGTCCAATTATTGTTCTCGCAAGCAAAAATACGTAGAGTATGGCAAGCCCTATAACAAATGGCAATGGAACGCCCATAAACGTAAGCAAGTTAAAGACATAAAGTCCAGACAGAATAGTAATAAAGTTCCAAGCTACCGCTGCACCAGCAGTAGCATATGTTTCCACCTTGTCATAAAATGTTCCGTTTGTCGGCGTATAAGTACCGTTTTGAATCTCTCCTGAAAGCAGGTTAAAAGCCTCAAGGTTTAACTGTGTCGTTACAAACGCGCCTGTCAATTGCTGGCCTGCATAATTGGTTACTGTAATGTGAAACACATCTACTATGACATATTCGATTGTAAGAAAAGATATTGAAGCTCCATACATGAAGATGATAATCATTATACTTTTGTCGATCATCTAGTCATCCTTCCTCGTAGTTACAAAGGCCCATACTATCATCATGATTAATGCCGGGTACATTATCACTGGATATGTAATGAATCCAAAGTATGAAAGCGCAAACGTTGTAATTACGACAAATGTTATTCCAACTATCGGCGTTGTCCTGTTCAGTCCGATCATTCCCAAAAATATTACTACAAGCATGACACCATCAAACGCGCCAATCTGGAAAAATGTGCCATATTCACCGTTTCTCAAATTGTTGACATACTGCAGAAATGGAAAGTCCGTAATTGTAATCACATAAATTGACTCGTCACCAGTAAGAACATCCCAGCACCTTACCTGTACAAGATCACCTGTGGCATTGATAAGGGTAAATGTTGCCACTTGGTTGTCTGTTCCATTAGGAACCGTGGTGAGTCCTGTATATGTCTGGTTTGTCCTTGCGTATTTGTAGGAAAAATCACATGACAAATCATAAGAGTTTGGGTATGTTACGTCAAGCTGAATTGCTGACGAATTGACATCAGTCCTGTCAAAGAATATTGAAAAGTCGTCATCGTTTGTAACATCTGGACTGGATAGATCACCTATTACAAAAGTCTCCAGTGTCGAGCCGTTCCAAATGTTTCCAGACCCATTATAACCATGTACTGTTATTGGCGATACACGAAAAGAATACTCTTGTCCAATCAAAAGATTAAATGCCGTTGCTGTCGTGGATGCGCTCCCTGTGTTTGCATTAAGTACATCTACTGGCTCGCCAGTTGGCGTTGTACCGTTAATCATATAGCCTATTATTTCAGGTGCGTATGAAGTGGGTGCTGACCAGCTAAGATCAATTGTGGAAAGGTCTGTAGCTGATCCGTCAAGGTCAGTCACGGCATCTGGCAGATGAAAAGTTGTCATGTCATACTCGTTTGATACTGTGGATATTCCTGAACCATTCATGGCATATACACGATAATTGTAAATTACATTACTGCTCAGTCCGGTATCATTATAATATGTCAAACTGCTTGATGTGTTGCCTGTACCTAAATTAACCCAACCGGCACCAATCGGGGTTTCCCTTTGTATTCTATAACCGTTTATGTTATTCATTGTGCTTCCGGGAAATTCCAAGTTAATCTGCGTACTTGCCGAACTTGGACCAAATGCTGTAAGCGTTGGTGGATTGGAATATGTAGTGCTTGTCGTAGTTACGTTTAAAATATTTCCTGTCGCATTATACCCTGCTTCTGTAAGAGCCGATACCCTAAAGGAATAATCTGTACCATGTATCAGTCCTGTAACGTTATAGTATGTGTTTGTGGTGTTTGCCAAAAATGTCTGTGGATTACCAAAGGGAGTTGTATAGTTTATCAGGTAGTTTGTCAGGTTGCCACCATTTAATCCAGGTTGAGTCCATAATAGGTCAAGGGCTGTATTGGATAGATTGGTGTAAGTAAGATCATTGATTCTATCTGGTGGCGATGCAACCGAATAAACAATTTCCAAATCAACTGAACCTGTAGCTAAATTAAGTGTTGTTTCACTTGTACCAGATATGGCATCCCAGTTGCCTTCAACCATTGAGAAGGTAAAATTTTGTGTTGATGCCAAACGCAAATTCCTAATGTCTGTGTTTGCCAGACTTGACAAGACTACAGTCTTGTCATTTCCTGTTGAATCACAAGTTGTACTATCTGTTACATATTGATTGCCAGCAAAAATATCAGCCCATACAGTTGCTTTAGCTGCAGAGTCTGGGTTGGCAGTTGTAATTGCAAATACATCACAAGCGTTTGGTGAACTTACAGCAGATACATCAAATCTTATTGTTGCAGAAGTTACTGTTACAGTTGTTGGCAATGAAGAAATATTGTTGACAAATGTATAAGCCTGACATCTACCCCCTGTATTATCACTTCTTAATACTCCTTGATTGTTATAATCGGCTTCATCAACTGCCAAAAGAGCGCAATTAGTATCACCACCACCAGTAAGAACTGAATTATATCTTTTCCATGTCCCAGCAGTATAACCAAACGTAGGATCTATCACCAATTTTTCATTTGGCAATAATGGGGTTGATGTCCTGTAATCAAAAACCAATCTTGATTTATTTACACCTGTATCATAAACAGTAACGGAATAAAGATCATCAAAACCCTTATCAAAGTCAAAACCCAAACCATTTAGGAAATTGATGACTTTTCCCTTGTTTGCAATTAACCAAGCCTTGTTAAATGTTGTACCGTTGAAATTATCCAAGTTTCTTTGTTGATTACCAAAATCAATCACATCTGTTTTTAAATCAAATATCTCATCAAAACCAAACGCCTTTGTTGTCAATGCTGATAAATTAGTTGCTTCAAGTTGTGTTTTCCATTTTCCATCAATCAGTACAAACTTATAATCTAATAATCCAACACCAGACTTTAACTTGGAAGATATAAAAGCTGAACCATTCCATGAAATATCAGGAGTGTCATTGTTTAGAGTATTTGGATATGTCCAAGTATTCAAATCAGATATGTCAGCATACTTGGCAATGATATAATCTGATAAAAGTAATGTATCATCTTTGTAAAGTGAGTATGTGCCGTTAGAGTTTAGTTGGACAGAAATACCTTCGGTATTTACCTTGCCGTTTGAATAGATGTATGGCACCCAAGAATCTCCATCAAACAGATATGGCTCATGTGTTGACCAGGTATGAGTACCGTCTGGATTTAATACATCAAAGTAATCATAACCAGTTTCGGCAAATACAGGAGTGATACCAATCAAAAGGAACGGTAAAAAAAAAATAAGTTTCATCAGTTTCTCCCAAATCCTGTAGTTGCCATAAGCACTTTGAGTACAAACACCAAAAGTCCCATCGCTGGCACCAGAGGTATGATCCACTGCAATTGCAACTGCGTAGAGTTGTATGTTGCCTGCCATTCCGCATTTGGAATCGGCATGTTGTCTTCATCCATTGCAGTCCAAACCTGTCCAAGTATCATAGGTACAAGTGTAAACATGAGACCATATGAAATCAAAAACATGATAATCGAGAATCCCAAAAATACCATCGATGCCATTTAATTTTATAAAGTGAGAGAACTATTTTAGCATTTAAAAAAAAGAAATGGGATGTTATCCCGTTGTTTGACTATCCTAGCATTCTAACCACAGAAAGTATTGCTACTGCTGCAACCACAATTAGAATTATTACTAAAAGTGTGTATGCATTCTGTGTCTGCGTGTTGTTTGTTTCACACTGCAAAGCCCAACCTGTTTGTGTTGCGCCCGCAGTTGCGTTATAGTCTGGTAAGGTTGTACAGTCTTGCACGGAGTTACCGAGAATTTGTACACCAATGCCTAGCATGATCGCAATTCCGATGAATGCGCCGACTAGACCCATGATGTTATTTTCAGCCATAGTAATTGTTTTGAGTTGTTGAAAATTTGTATTTAAAATTAAAAGTGTTGTATATCAATATATGTTAGGAATGGGCGTTGTTTCTTTTCTTCTTATCTCGTTTTGAAGATACTGCTTGTTTGCCTCAAAGTATTCAATGTCCCTTTCCTTCATTAGCTGTACAAGAATCTCCTGACAAAGCCCTGAAAAGTTGATTGACTTGTGATCCTTTTTCCAGTCGTTTATCCATCTCGGAAGGCTTACCGTAATAACGACAGTATCATCAGGGGATGTAGTATATGGAAATACCATCTATTATTAATTACAAACAAGACTAGATAAATATTTCATGGGTAAATCAAAAATACATCGTATTTACAGTGCGGATATTGGGTGGTTACGTTTTCGGTGAATTTCTTGCATGATTCACACTTTTTCAAAATCCCTTCACCTTTTTCATTCTGCTTTTGAAATGAGAGTATGGCTCTGTCAGTGAGGAATCAGAATGATACAGTTCCTTTATCTTCTTGTCCTCCTGATACTGTTTCCTTTTTGTCATGTTATCCTCTTATTTGGTCCCTTATCATGTATAGTACGGCTGCAGTCAAGCCCAAAAATGCAGCTATTACTGCAAATGTCATAAAGGAATCTGGGAAGAACTGGAATGAAATCGGCAGAAATACTACACCCACACCAAAGGCATAGATTACTTTGTGATACTTTAGGTACACTCCAAGAATAATTATGGATGCAAGTATCAGACTAAAAAAACCACCAGTGACCCATTCAAACGGCAAAATAGCCATCGCCACCCAGTCCTCATCTGCACCACAGTTTCTCCACATGTCAATTCCTGCAGTATAGTTGAGAAAACACGGTTCTGTAGAATTGACAATTATATTTTGAGCAAAAGCTGGGGTAATACCCCCAATTGAAACTACCACTGAAAGAATCAGAAGTAAATTCATCTCTTTTAGTTTATCCTAGAATTAGTTAAACTTATCAATTTTACTGCAACCATGCCATTACCAACTCCAATATATTCAAATGAAATATTTTTCTCTTTGACAAATTCCATAAATGCCTTGAACTCATGGTTCTTCCAGTCAGGGAAATTCAAGTATTCATCAAAGTGAATGATAGTGCCATTCTGTATCTTGTCACCCAAATTATTAAAGATTGTTTTAGTCGAACTATACAAATCACAATCAATATTCAGATATGCTATTTTTTCATTATTCTCTTTAACAAACTTTGGTATTGTATCTTCAAACCAACCATTATGCAGAATTACATTATGTGAAACTTTAGGCATTACTCCGTTATAATTATGATAATCTTTTGATGTTCCATTCCATGATTCAGGAAAACCCCTGAAAGAGTCAAACACATGTATTATTTTTGGATCAATCTTTGATGCGATATAATTGGTATGAGTTGCTTTTGCTACACCAAATTCCAAATACAACCCATCTACTTTTACCTGTTCCAGTTCAAAGTCTATCATTGATTTCTTATCATTAAATACTTGGCAGTTCATAAACTTATGATAGAATTCTACTGCCTCTCTCGTGGCATTTGCCTTTAACTGGTGTGGCAGATCATAATCCTTTTGGGTTATCAGTCTTGCAAGATTCTCGCTGAAATTAACCAGTATTTTTCTAAGCATTTTTAATCCATTTTTTATACATTATGTAATTGCCTAAAATATTTACAGTAACAATGATTGAAATAATAATTATGTATTCTGTCAAGTAATATCACCTTATTTCATCACAACAAGGGCAGTAATGATTAGTATGTTTTCTTGTGTGTTGACCACACCTGCATGTTTCACTTGTGTTCAAACATTCCCTCAAATTTACACTCTGATACTATCTCATGTAGTCTGGCATGCTGTTTCTCTGTTAGATGATCATGGTCTGGAAAGTCATTATTGTATAAATCCTGATTATATGTTAAAAGATAGCTTTGGATATTAGAGCATGACCATTTTTCAAAAAACTCTTGGTTATTTGTCTCATTAAAATAAAGTGGAACTGCAACAGCTAAGATTACTCCACAAATAATATACCCAGTGTTTTTGTGTATGAACTTCATCAATGGGGATTTGTTGCCGTATTTTTCCATTACTTTCTCGTATATGCTCCCTGATTTTTGTGCTTGTACTGGTTCTTAAACTTGTGACCTTTCTTGCCGGGCTTTGTATGGGTTCTTGTTTTTATCTTCAAGGTGATACTGCCCTCGGACAAGTGTCATAGATACTTTGCCCTGTTTTTGACATCTGGTCATATTTTACAGAGCCGGAATCAACTGCTGCAGAAAGAGCTTGACATGTCGGGTACCTTGCCTGTAACTCCTCGTCTGATATAGCTCCAAATGATGCTCCAAACTGGGAGCCGATATTATCCAAATATCCACCATCATAAACAAACCATGCTATTACAACACCCATTACAATTACCATCGTCATTAAGATAATCTTCATCCATCCTTTTTTTGCCTTTATCTCTACATGGTTGACTTCCCTGTTTTCATTTAGTAACATCTTCAAGGAAGTTTTAATAGCTCCAAAAATAGCTGGATCTGGTGCTAGGAAAGTTTCGTCTAAAAAGTCAGTTGCACGTCTTACAGGTGTTACTATTTTATCAAGTGGTTGATCCTTTAAGAACTGTATTAGTTCCTCATGCTCTGCAAATCGTTTGGGGTTTTTCTCTTTTTCTTTTGAAAGTGCCTCGATAAGTGTCACCTTTTCCATTGCTTCGAATTTTCTCTTTTCGCTTCTTGCAAATAATTTCATTGCCTTGTACCATAACATGCTGAACTTTCTTATGTCGTTTCTTTCAAGGATGTTGTCAAGTTCTTTTAGTTCCTGAGTTACAGGTGAATAATTATCTGTAAAATAAACATAAAATGAGAATGTCCTTGCCATGCTCTGTCTCCAAGAAAAAGGCTGGTGTCTTGTGTTAAATGCGTAGATTTCATTATTAATTACTGCAAAGAAAAAATCACCAATCGGGTTTTTGATTGGGAAAAAATGTGCTGCACCAACTGAATCTATAATTATGGCAGTTGGCCATTTTGTAGATAACAGATCCCTACCATGTATTACGCCGATATCAGTTCAACCCCTTTAATTTATAATATCTTTTCTTACTAAGAATTCTATCCCTAGCATTTTTACAAATTTTACATTTTCTACCAGGATCAGATTTTACTAAATTTTCTTTGATATATTCATGTCCTTGAGGACAGTGAGTTTTTAATCTATTATTTCTTCCAATGTTAGTTTTATCACCTCTTCTAAGATTTTCTTTTTGTGTTACAACTTCCATATGTTCAGGGTTGACACATGCTCTGTTTCTACAAAGGTGATCTATTTGTAATCCTTTTGGTATTTCACCTTTAAATAATTCATATGATATTCTATGAGAACTAATTAATTTTTTATTTAACATAAACTTGCCGTATCCACTAGGATCTTTAGATGCAATCCATTGCCAGCAATTCCCATTCTGTTCTATTTTTATCATGAATCTCTTAAAACAATCAAGCGTTATCTCCATTAGTTAATCATCCCATACACATTATTATTACATTTTGGTTTGCTTTTAACCTTTTTGGGTGCAAGGATGGAACTCGCCACCACCCCTGCACCATCACAGTTTGTGTATGGGTCTGTGACGAATTTCGTTTGTTGTAAATCCTTAAAAGGTTTGATAAAATAAAAGAAATGTGGTATCAGAAGAAGACCAGGAGATTAACCATCGTGATTTTACTACCGTTCTAAAAGACGGAATGTATGAATTAACTTACAAGGAAGGAAAGGATGGCAAGCCAGAAGCTAGCTATGTTGTAGATTCAAAATCCGCATGGTGGAAGACACATTTTATCAATTCTTACCGTTTTGGGTTAATGGCTGAATATTTGGAAGATTTTGGCTCTTTTATTGATACTGTAAAATATCACATGAGCAAGCCGATGGCTGACGTTCTAGAGATTCAGATAAAGGGAATGTACAACGTAATGAGACATTCTGTTGATGCAAAATCATCAGAGACACTATCCAACAAAAACAACAAGCAGACAGCACTTGGAGACAAATACCTCAACAACAAGCAAGAAAGACTGATTGACATAAAGGGTGAAGTTGGCAAGTCAATTACAGATAGTATAATGGGCAAGGAAGCCCATGATGGCGCAGCTAGATAACCTGTACAGATTCTTCAAATTGTTTTTTATGAACTTGCGTGCCTTTTTCTTCATATCCCCTAACTTTTTTAATTGCGGATACAGGAAGACTGCGTGTTTTTCTTTCACGTTCAATCCATTTTAAACACGCCCTTACACTATGAGAAAACATATTTTCCCCATGTTTTAGCATTAATAATTTACACGCTGTATCAAATGTTTGACTGCCATATTTTTTCTGACCGTCATCACATACTTCCTGAACAGTCTTTTCATCATATTTTTCAATTCCCTCTGATTCGTCACAGTCAGAACATATTGGATCAATAAACTGTCTCGTAGGTGCAATTATCTTCCTTATCCTCGATTCATTCCAAAACAAGACGGGAATAAACGGATTACGCCATTCATATTTTACTGGCGGTCTGTCACCTACTGACTCTAGCCAGAACTTGTCAACAATTGCATTTTTACGTTGAATCTTGAATCCTGTAATTAAATTGACATTTTGCTTACCGTAAGTGTCTGCAATGTTTTTTTCGTTTGCATCGCCAATACTTGTAATGAATTTGTATTGTGCTTCCCTCAAAAACGGTGGCAAAGCTTTTGGATAGTGATAGTTGAAAATACAGATAATCTTGACATCTTCACCCCCATCCAAATGTCTGATTTCTGATATAGCTTGTTCAATAAGGTTGATCTGCTTGTTTGATGCGCTAGCTTTCAAAAATGACACATCATCAAAAATTAGGATATAGTTGGTGGGATGGAGGGTTTTCAGAGTTTCTGCAAAATTCATCAAATGCTTCTTATAGAATATTTTTACAGTAAATGGTACTTTTGAGAAAGAATGTACAACATGACCAATACACTTTGAAAGTGTTGTTTTCCCACTGTGCATATCACCTATGATACCAATCCTTGTAACATCCATTTCATCTGAATAAGTGATAATTTCCTGTACAGCTGCCATAAAGCTCTGTTTTCTAACCATGTCAACTCCTTTCCACTGGATGACTGACGGCTTTCTTTTCTGAACTTTTGTGACTTGTAGTTGTACACGCTTTTGAATCAAGACTGAGCCTCCTCTATGCTTGTGTCAATGTCAAAGTTTTCAAACATCTTTTCGCCTCTGGACCAGTTGTCATCCCTGAACCTTGCAAACGCTTCCTCCAAATTATCCAGGCAAAGCCAGATCCACTCCACCATTTTTGAATGAAAGCTAAGCTGTGAAATCAGCCCATGATCATTTACCGGAGGCATTGGAACGAATCTAGAGTAAAATGGCATTTGCTTTGAATCCTCAATAACTTCACTTTCATCCAATCTCTGATTTTTTTTGCATTTTGTACAGAACCAAACTTTTGTAGTTTTTCTTCCCGTCATGATTTGTTCTGAAGTTGGCAGATTTATCATAAAGAAATCAATCGTGTCATATTGGAACTCTTGATTGCAATCAAGACACTTTATCTGAAACACAGAATTTATGACTTTATTGTATTCTTCATCATCAAAGATAATTCGATAAGTCTTTCCAGTCGTGAGGTTGTCTTCAGGCAACAGACCGTTAAGCGCTTTGATGGCACCTATGCAATTCTTGTACAGACGCTTGTCCAACGCCATAAGGCATTTTGTTCTATAAGATATACATGCTGTGTTTACATCAGTTAATCTTGATTCTGTCACACGGTTGTTATATAACAAGAACTCTTAAACTTTTTTACTTTTTCTGTACAGGCTGTACAGTTTCAAAAAGTTTCAAAGTTTTTAACAAAAATTTAAAAAAACAAATTTAGAAATCTCTTATAATTTCTAACCATTTTGCTATAACTGGCATATTGCTTTCTATGTATTTTATGACTCATATAGAATAGAACCCCCCAGGTTTGATAGAAGAAAAGAGATTATTATTAATAATACACTCTTTCACTATGCCTATTATTGTTAACCTAATAATAATTAGGTTACAAGGTAGTAAGAATAAAGAATCTAGGCATGGAAATACTAAAGTAATCAGGCATACACATACTAAATGCTTGATGATATGGTACTCATTCCCAAGACCAAATATTACCAAGGAGAGCAATAAGAAATATTGATAAAGTAACCATACGCTATTAGTGTATGATAGTAAGCGCAGTTTATGATAAAGACAACATCAAAGAGTTAGACGGATTTATCAAAGCCCCAGTATCAAGATCCCAGGTACTTAATGCACTATTGAAACAAGCTTTAAGATCTCCTGAGTTCCTAAAAGACCTCATTAATAGCGAACAAGAAAAGATTAATTCAAAAATTGCAAACTCTGAAAACAGTATTTAAATGACCTTCATTTCCTGACAAAAATAAAATTTCCACTCCACGCATAAACAAGGTAAAAAATTATAAAAATTCGTGCCTAAAAAATCAAAAACCTACGTTTCGCCTCGACTGTTCTTATACTTTATTTTTTATTAATCTGGTATGATAGAAATCACACAAAAACAAAAGGCAAGAATCGAGGCCTTAGAATCCAAAAATGTATCTGATTTTAATGATGCAGATTGGAAGGAATGGAGATTCAAACAAGATTTGGAAGAGATCCAAGAATTAGAACGATTACCAAAAGGTACAAAAATCTATACCATCTTAAGACGTGTTTCAAGCTCTGGAATGAGTAGAGTAATAGACATGTTTTATGTCAAAGACGGACATCCAATAATAATCCATTTTGAAACAGACAAAGTGTTTCAAAAAAGATACAATGATTCAAACACACAAGGCTATAAGGTGTCTGGGTGTGGAATGGATATGGGTTTTCACTTGGTGAACAACCTTAGCTATCTTGTATCTAGATCAAAAGGAATTGAACAAGATGGTTATTACTTTAAGCAGGAGTGGATCTAGATGGGTTTTTCTTATAACCATTTAGGCTTATGCTGTGATTTTTGCAGCAATGCCGGACCACAAAAAAATGTTAGAAAAATAGCGTGTCCTTATGGATGGTGTCAGCATTGGGCATGCTGTGAGACTTGCAAAAAAGCAAAAAAGCATTTACAAAGTTCATGCACACCAGAGCAAAAAACGCATAAGGAACACTGTAAGATTTTAGCGATTGAATACGACAGACAACAAGCAGCAAAAATTGAGGTAAACGCCTAATGAAGTTTACTTCATACTCTGTTTTATTCCAGGATAGTTATACAAAAAGATTCAAAACTGTTCAAACAGGTTTTTTGTCAAGTTTAAAAGCTCTAGACTGGATAAACCTAGATAATCAATGGAAAAAAGATTATGAACTTGGTAAGATCAAAATAATACCAAAAAAAGAAGATACAAAAAACTATGTTGAATCACAACAAAAAGAATTGATAAAAATGATAAAGGAGTTTCAAGCATGACCACAAAAAGAAAATCCTTAATACTGGCCTTAGATGATGCAGACAGACGGTTTAATATTGCCATATCAAAAATGTCTGAAATCACTAACAGAGTTCACGAGCTTGAAATAAAAAGAAATGAATCATTAAAGGTTCAATTTCTTAACGGTACTCTGGACGAGCCAAATAGAGACGATCTTATTTATTGTGAAGTCGTGCAAGGTTATCGATCAATGTCCAGGAGAAAAAACGAACTTGAAGAGGAGCGAAATTATTATGTATGGGAATTGGAGAAACTAAAATGAATAATACCGCTTTACTTTATCTAAGTTTTTGTGCTGCGTTTAATTCTGATGATAAAGAAGATGAAGAAATTATTCAATGTGTTGTAAATGAAACACTGTTATGTTTAAGGCTAGTAATTGAAGATAAATGGAATGAGGGATTATGAACTATCCCAAAGAATACACAGTCAAAGAATGGAAAAAATTTAACAAAGTCCTGGATATGGTCCCAGATGATCCAAGAACAAACAGGCCGTACCAGTTTTTTAATTTTATAACAAAACGGCTAGAGTCATATGATTACATGACTGTACAGGAAGTAATGATAAACAAATTTGATATTATCTTATTAGACTATCAAATAAAAAACGGTTTATTCTCAAAGGATCATTACTTTGATTTAGATGGAATAGAAAAATCAGATAGTATTGTAAATAAAAAGGAAAAATTATTTGCAGTCTTGGACAAGTTCAACGCAAAAAACATCAACAAGGGAATAGACAAATTCAATAAAGGCGTTGATCAGTTCTCTAAAGTCGTCGCATCAAGTCAAGGAAATAATACAAAGTCTAAATCTAAAAAGATGAATCTTGGAATTAGTCAGAAAGACTATGATAAATTATTCAAGTCCCCAAAAAGAAAAGGTAACACTATGAATTTTTGGAATGAAGACAGAAAGACTAGAAAGAGAAGGAATAAGCGCAAGCCTGTACAGAAAGCCCCAGATTATTCAGCTTTAATAGGTAAAAGGAAGGTAAAGTTCTTTTGAAGTTCTGGCATAACTTATGGTATTTGATTACAGGAGAAGTTGAAAAGATTGAACTCTAATAAAACATACTCAGTAGATGAAATGAAAAAACTTCATTATAAAGAATATAAAAAAATAGGTGGTAAGAACAACTTTAAAGAATACTCTAAAAACTATGATGTATTTTTTGAGCATACTTACGACATTTTTATTTTTGGAGACACTACAAAGTATAACTCTAGAGATGAATCTATTAAAGCGGTAAAGAAAATATTAAAAATTACTTGGAAAGAAATCCATTTAATTTTTCATAGTATTGATAGGGTGACTAGTTACACATGAACTCTAAACTGGACTTTAACAAAATAGCTATACTTACAGAAGAGCTGATCATATCAAAAGCTGATGTGGACTTTGACACCTGTTTAGAAAAAAGGGAGCATGTCGATTCACTTGAAAAACAAGTTATCGACTTGTTAAGATAAGTCCGCAGACTATATCCTGTACAGGTTACTTGCTAGATTTTACTCTTTTCCAGTAGCCCTTGACTCTGTGCGCGTCAACATAGACTTTTTTAGTTGCCATGTTTCTGTACAGCTCTTGTTTTATAAAAGTGGTTCTGTACAGCTCCTGTACAGGCTTCTGTACAGAAACTTTAATACCTAAGATGGATTAGGTTACATAATTGAAACCATATTATACAAAATGGATAACCATAGGATTGCTTTCTAGTATTTCTACTCCGTTTAGTGGATTGTTATCTGCAATTTTATTGATTCATTTTGCAAATTGGTTAGATATTACTGTTTTAAATAATGAATGTTCTTATGAAATCTGTCCTTTAAAATATGATATTGTTTATGGTCTTTCAGTGATATTGATTCCTTTAGTTAGTTTCTTGACAGGATATTTAATGTATTATTTGATTGAAAAATTATCTAATATAAAATGGAGAAAACTTGCAGCAACTCCTGACTATTTACAAGAGGAACATAACAACCAATGACTCCATTTTTTTCTAACATAACAGTTTTAATCAATGGGGGTAGTAATTAATGAAAAAAGAAAATTATGTTTACATCTGGTTTGTTTTAGGTATTATTGGATCAGTTCTTACATTTGTAATTGATTTTAGATTTCTTCCTGTAATGTTATCAGGATATGCATTTATGATTTTATCATATTGGGATTGGAGAGAACATGCAACAATTACTTGACCCCAAAGTCTCATTGTGGATAAAAAACTATAACACTGAAAAGACAAGGGAGGCGGCATTAACAAGCTTCAAATCATTACAGAGATACTTGAATGAAACAAAACAGGAGGAAAAGGATTGGATAGAATCAATGAAGATAGGCGAAGATGCCAGGTATCATAAATTAGCAGAGATTGTAAACTTTATTTCGACAAAGGTCGAGCCAGCATCAGTCAAGCAGTATTACAATTTCTGGAAGTCATATCTTAGATTCGTACATGGAATTAAAATTTACAACGAGGATGCGCATCATTTTGTAAAGCCGCCAAAGAACATCAAAAGGACAAGGGAGCCATTAACCCATGAGATTATAAAAAAACTATGCAAGAATGCAGCAGACGTTCAGAGGGCAGAATATTTGGTGTTATCTTCCAGTGGCATGAGAATGTCCGAGTTTCTAAACTCGCCAAAAGAGAATTTTAATCTTGATACCGGAATTGTCGGCGTGGCTGGAAGACTGACAAAGACAAAGGTGCAGCGTAAAACCTTCATATCAACAGAATCTATCGAGGCAATAGAAAAAGCAGGCGATGAGTTTTGGCTAAAAAGAGACTATCACCAAGAAGCCACATACTTTTGGAGATTGAGAAACAGAATTGGTCTGACAGAAAGATATGACGGTTCTGTGGTACACAAGTTTACTTTACATTCATTCAGATCATTTACAAGAACCCAAGCTGGCAAGATAAATCAGGACTTTGCAGAGCAGCTGATAGGCCATAAGGGTTATCTCTCCCAGTATATCAGAATACCAGACAATGACATGAAAAAATACTATGAAAAACTGGAACCAAAACTAAGGATTTTCTGAATATTCAAATAAAATTTCCTGTTGATTATTGAGATTGATTTTATCCAATATTTCCCATTTAATGATAGTTTTATTTACAAAATACTCATTGACGACTTTGGAGAAATTCTTGCCAATTACAAAGATGATAAACTTGCTCATTTCTTCAAAAGTTTTCTCAGACCTTCTGCCAGATGCTTGTCAAAAACAGTAAACAAGACATCATTGCCAGCCTTAAGATCACGGTAAACGGTCTTGATAAGATCCTCATTGTCTTTGACAAAGCCTAACAGTTTTCCGTTTATCTTTTCCTGAACCGCAAGGCAAGCCCTTCCTATCTCCTGAAATTCGGCATCATTGTAATCATAACCGCATACTTCGGCTGCTGCCTGCAACATCTTGATTCTAGTTTCTAAAGGTGCATCATAAAATGGCGATACGCCATGAATGATGTATTTGATTAGGATAATTTTTTCCTCCCTTTCTGTAAGGGTCAGATTGTGCTTTAATGTTTCAGGGTTTACAGGAATCAAAAGCTCTTAATGTCCTTTAACAGATGTTTGTATTTGTCAAGCATACCCATACCGCTAAGGATTGCCCTTTCATTTTCTGCTTTGATAGCTTCTGACAAATCCTTCATTTCATTATAATCAAAATTCAATCCGGCGCAAAGCATGACTGACTTTAAGGCTAGTATTCTAATATCTAATGGTTGATCTTTTGTCTGCGGATTGTTCATGGTCATTATGTAATGAATGATTTTTTGTTCGCGTTCTGTTAGTTCAACCATTTTTATTTCCTCGTTAATTTTTCTTTGATTTGTAATGTTTGCAATTCTCGGAGTTTTTTATCATGTTCTTGGCGTAGTTTATCTATTGTTTTATCATATTCCTTTTTTGCCTTTTCAGCTTTTTTCAAATACTCTTTCCAGAGTTCATCTTCATTCATTTTTTCTTACCCAATAAATTATCAATACATGATTCATGAACATTAAATGGATAATCGATTTGTTTAGTACAAACACGACATTTATTTTTTATTTTAGGTTTTATTAACAAACTCATTTCTTTCTCTCCTTTATTGGAAGATTACCATATGATCTTTGACCTTGCGGACCTTTGTAATCTTTCATTATCCTTAATCCACTTGAACCGAACCAAGCCCACTGTCTAGATCTTTTAGTCAAAGTTAATCTTTGACCATATTGTTTTCTTTTTGATTTTACCTGATTGATTCTGTTTGTTTGATCCTGAAAAGGTTTGATTGTTTCAAGTTGAGTTTGAGGTATCATAATTTGGTTTTACTCTCTTTGTTTAAATCAGTTTCGATGATTGCGACTTTCGTACCGTGATGATAAAGTGCTTTTATTGAAAAGTACATCATTGCCGTGCCGATAAATATGCCTGTAAGGATTGCCACAGTCATCAGTTCTTTTGAAACGTTTGGAATCATGATAGAGGGAGAAACATAAAGCGCGACAAAATAAAGAAAAGTGGTAATTGAGGAAAAGACAAGCGTGAATATGGCAAAGCCAAACCATTTTTTCTTCATCCTAACATCCCCTCTCTTTGCAGTCAATTAAGGATTTCTTGACCCATAAATCGTGCTTGTACTTGGCACTTGTGCTAATGTCCTGATAAGACTTTGTAAAATTGTAAGATATGGAAGCATCAAAAGTTGATACCGACATATCACATTTATGCTTTAACAGATTCAGGGCATCGCCTGTCATAAACAGCCAGTTCTTTGCGGTGATTTTTATTTCGCTGCAGTTTGCGTTTATGTACCTATCTTTTCCAAATTTGACATTATAGTCATCCATTTTTTTTGATTCCTGTCCTATTTTGTAGGGAGGAAGCGATGGCTCTATTGTTATCATTTTGATTCTCTTTCTTACCTCTTCGGGGGGATCAAGCCAGATAACATCCTTAGTTGAGTACCTGTAAAATTGCTCAGGTGCCAAAAACTGTGGCTGATCTCTCTGGATTATTCCGTCTATTTCTGTCAATTGTCCAAGCCTTGAATCCGTATTGTCAGGAAATAAAACGTCTAGCTCCTCATAAGAGGGACATCCTGGTATGTTGTTTTTGAGCATTGTCATACATGTTGTTCCCAGTTGAATTCCATACTGGTCGGCAAAGACAGGGACAAAACAAAAGCCCAAAAGAACAATGAACAAAATATTATGTGCTTTCAACTTTCTCCTCCGGTATTACTTTTACTATCCAACCAAACAACCAGCCAGCCCAAGAGACAAGCAAGACAGCAAGCGCGACAAGTACCGACTTGATAATATTTTCATAAAACAAGATGATGTAAAGCGCAAGTGTGGCTGAAATGACAACATAAACAACCACATTAAACAAGAAAACGTTCAAGGGTTTACCCCTTGATTCTTCTGTAATCCCTTTTGACTTATGGGTACAACGGTCAAAGAAAATTACTACTCCTATTTGATTTTTTGAAGGTTTTATCAACATCTTTTTTATGATATGGCTTACCACAAATATGACAAAATTTAGCATTAAATGGTAAAAATCCAGAGCATTTCATAGGATAGCAATATTTACCGTTTTCTCTGTCTGTCAATTAGCAACCACCATTTGAAACATTGAACGTCTTAACAAACTATGAAGATATTTTAGAGATTTGAAACCTTGTGCCAATCTTCCGTTTTCATCACATAACCAATATTCTTTTTGGATTTTTCTAATCTCAAAATATTTAGTATTACCTTCTTGATTTGTAAATCTCCATTTATTGAATGGTAGAAAACTCTCTACTTTACCGTTTGATGATTTAGTCATGGACTTGTACTCCCATTAGGATAGAAATGTGATACCTTACTAGTCATTAACAACGCATACATTAATGGTTGATGTTTTTTTAACTGTTCATTAAACTCTGATAAAATAAAATTATTCATTTTAACACACCATTTGAAAAAGAATGTAATGCTATCATGGTACTTCACCTATTCGATAAGGTTGAGTTTGATAATCAGTTAGACCTGTCAATGGTTTTACTTCATATCCTTTTGCCATACACCAATCCATTCCTTCAAGAAGTGTTTGTTTATCATTTTTAGTCAGTTCAATTTTTCCTAACATATCATCTTCTAAAAATTTATCCATAGATTCACATGTTAAAGCATCGGGTAACCCTGATGGTGGAAAAACAAGATAAATAAAAGTAATAATCAATATAATTCCAAATGAAAAATACAAACCACCAAATCTATCGACTTTTAGTTTATTGAGTATATTCATTTTTCCACCCCAACATTAGTGAATGATTGTTGTGTTATTTTATCAAATTTAATTATAATAATTGTTACAACTACTGCAATTAATCCAAATAACATTAACATATAGATGAAATCTAATGGTGGTTGAATTAATTTATGTGATGGTAAATCATAACCAAAAGTAGGGTCAAGTGTAATAGTTTGTTGAAAACCTACAACTATTTCATCTGATTCTGTATTTGTAAATGATTTATCATATTTTATAAAATCATTGCCTATGTTAATATAATAATGAGTTTTGACTTTTGCATTTGGAATTTCAACCCATTGACCATCAACTTGTTTGACAACTTTCCAACTATCAGTAAATGAGTATTCTGCAAATGCTAATGGGGTTGAAAATATAATTAAGAGTATAATCACACTTTTCAATCTCTACTCACCTTTAGATTGTTCTGTGATTCCCCTATCCAAAATTGTTTTATGTTCTCTAATTCAATAACTTGACCATTTAACAGTTCATATTCAAACATCGTAAATCCTTTACGAACCATCTTAACGTTTTTTATATTTTCTTTACCATTTTGGTCAATGTATTTTAAAATCATTCTATCTTCACCTTATTGCTGTAATGTTGTGTTAATTCACAAGAAAATCTACCATACATACATTTGATTCGTCTATGATTCCACTGTTCTCTAGTGTACTTACTCATTTTTCAATCATTCCATGACCTGAAAATTTATCATATCTATATCCATGACAAGGACACTTGCAACCTTTAACACATCTTTCAATTACACATTTAGAACATCTAAGATTTGGTATCATTCTATTTTCACCTTATTGTTGTTTTGTAATGTGTTAATTTTTTTGTCAAAATATGTTGTAAGAATAATTCCACCAAACATAAAATACAATATTCCTAAAAGTGGATCAATAAATTCATCTTTTGGTTGTGCTATATATAAAACCCCCACACCCAATACTGCAAATCCTATGATAGCACCAACTAAACTCATTCTATCTTCACCTTATCGTTATTTTGTAATCCCTTCAATCACGAACACCTTCTACTAATAGGTCATACTCTATAATGGCATCATTTAGATTTAATCGTCTGCTATGAAAATCTAATGTTACATCGTGTTCACTGCTATATTCTCTATATCCAATTTTTTTATAAAAAGTAAAATTAACATGAATCCGATAATAAGTTTCATCTTTTACAATAGATGTATGTATATATTGCACACCATGATTTCCAATTAACAGTTCATTTCTTAAACGAATTAAATCATTAAATCTTAAATTTTGACAGTGTAAATAATTATCAGAGCCATCAGGCATTTTAATAATTAAACAATGTCCATCTTTATGTTCAATTAATTTTAAATTATCAGGGGTTAGTTTCAATTCTCATTTACCTCGACAGAATCATGGGAATGTGATCCCTCATCATCATAAACAATAAAACAAACAGGATAATAATTATCTGTATTATATGCTGATGTTCCTTGATGATAAGTTATAGATATGATATTTTTTCTAGAAATGTTTTTCAGAAAAGTATTAACAGATCCTGCATCTGGATTATAAATTAATTTTACACGAATCATGAATTTACCTCAACAGAAGATAGATGTTGTTGCCCCTCATCTTTTTGAATACACATTCCCATATACACACCTAGAAATCCCATAAGAAATGCAAATGCATACATTTCATACTGAGATGTAGTTATATTTAGAAAATAACTAACAGGTCTTGATATAAATCCTAATGGAAAAGCAAAAAGAACAATAATAATCAATCCTCTAACAAAAACAAGAGGTTTTTTTGATGGATCTACAATTTTTATCAATTTCATTGTTTTTCCCTCATCAATCTAAATAATTTTTCTAGATCACTATCACTTAAAGCAACTCTTGCCATCATCATAGAACCTATCTCAAAACATCTAAAACATTCAGGACAGACCATTATATTATGAGGTAAGCGATATAATTTTCTATGTGGACATTTTGGTTTGTCTAACTCAAAATGTTGTTTAAATGATTGAATTAAATTCATTGTTTTGCCATCCCATTTGAAAAAGAATGTAATGCCTTCATATTTCCTCACTATACACCCTAGCGAATATTAACCAGCATTTTTTACAGGCGCCACTTGCATTAATTGCTTCTTTACCACAAACTAAACAAACATTAGGATCCATTTATTTTCCACTACTCCATCCAAAATGACATTTACAAGTACAATGAAATGGGTTCTCTCTATCCTTATGATTATTATGATTCCAGACGCATTTATCACACATTATTTCTCTACCTCTTTTTTAATATCCAAACTCTTAGCCATTAGATACATAAGATAAGTTCCCAATACAAATACTGCAAGAATAGATACAATCCAAATCTCAATAGGAATTGTTGGGTTTTCTAAAGATGTTTTTAGATTATCAGATGTTACTATTCCAAATGATTCAAGAAAACTAAAAAATATCATTCCTAACATAAAAAATACAGAACAATACATAACAACTAAGGTGGAGTTTTTCATTTTTCTACCTCAACATTAGTGAATGATTGTGATTCTCTAATTTCAATTTCCTTTACTCTTATTGCAACAATGACCATTTCTTTTTCTAATTCAGACATAACACCACAAGACAAATGCAAATTTACATAATCAATAGTTTTTGGTGATAATGCACATAACCAATCACAAATATACTCTTGTTTATTCATTATTCCTTACTCACCTTTAGATTGTTCTGTTGTCCCTCAATTCTTACAATAAATTCTAACCCACAAAAAGGACAGTATTTGATATTTTTTAATACTGGTTCATTAAAAGGATCATAAATCATTTCAATTCTACCCATAAAAATTTTAAAAATACCACAATCAATATTTCTATTTTTTTCTAAATGTTTTTGAAAATGGTCATGAAGTTCTTTATCAGATGTTATAATATATTTTTTCTTAAACATTATTCTACCTCAACGTTCTTGCTGGACTGTAATGTTGTAATTATTTTAGAAATAGAAATTAAGATAAAACCACTTAAACAAACAATAAGCCCTATCACAAATACTCTAAATAATTCATCATCATAAATAAAACTCGTATTTTTTCCACTACTTACAATTACAACCATAACCATACATAACAAACCTGTAAACATAAATGACCACCCTGCAAATATTTCAGGTAAATTATGTTTCATTATCATTTCACCTCGACATTATCGTTATTTTGTTGTGTTAATTTGTCATAATCCATCTTGCAACCACAATGTTTACAGATTTTATCTATCATGTATTCTGAAAGACAAGTACCTTTTACTAAAGCATAGTAATTACTTGTTTTACAATTAAAACATTTAATATAAATTTCATATTTATTTTCTTTCTTAATTTTTTTATTATGAATATGGTCTTGGTATCCCCATTTAATTGGAAGGTAAAATATACTTAAAAGCCCAACAATAAATAAAGATAAAGCAAAAATCAAAAGGTCATAATCAGATAAAACATAAATAATTAGACTAATTCCAATTACAACTGATAAATGAATAATAAGTTCACCTTTCAATCTATCTTCACCTTATCATGGGAGTGTTGCGTTAGAATCATAATCTTCTACCTTTCACCATCAAGACGATTTTACCATCTGCATCAACATCAGACATATCATAATCCATACAGATTTCCTTGAAATTATCGATTAATTCTAAACAACGTATTCCCAAACGTGAGATAATATACACACGTTCCTCTTTTTTCCTAACCATTTCTAAACGAACCAAGGCACGTAAATGATGCGCAAAAGTATTGTCATTTTCTGGCACGTTTCTTATTTTATTGAACTCTTTTTTCAATTCACCATAACGCACTGCAGAATCTTTAGGAATTAAACTAAGGATTAACATATTATTTTTACTTGTAATTATTCTGAATATTTTGTTTAGTTTGGTTTCATTCAGGTTCATTTCTTTACCTCAACATTAGATAGATTTTGTATTGCCTTGTTTAAGACCTGTCTGGCATCCTGATCACCTAAGATACCTTCTTGCAGTAATGATTGATTGGTTCCTTCCTTGTTCCATAGTTTAATTTTATAATGGACTTCCTGTTTTCTAACATAAAATTCCATAACACAACCATCCTGGTATATTGGTCTTGCAGTTCTGATACCACCCATTACAGATCAAACCTCTTGCCACATTTGCG
>JAAOEI010000070.1_pt1 | contig 37157 bp, 56 predicted proteins | sample 7059261 | NCBI WGS metagenome assembly JAAOEI01 (sample SAMN14008812, study PRJNA610033) | viral metagenome | isolation source: viral particles filtered from seawater | place: China: Hangzhou Bay, Yangshan Deep Water Harbour | collected 2017-10-31 | reverse complement strand
CATTTTCGTGTTGTGGTTTAACCAATCAACATAACTCGCTACTTGTTCCTCCGTTTCGGGAGAGTCTTCCACAGTTCGATTAGCGCCGTCTTTAAAGACCATTGCCTTCTTATCAATAATTTTTCGAGTAAGAGAAATATTCGCCACACGATACTTTGCCTCCTCGAAATCGTCAGGGCCAATTTCTTTTTGGAGACGGTCTAATACATATTGTTTCGTCCCGTCTTTAAACACGTCATAACGTTGTTTCATATTCTTTTTACGTTCGGTGTTTTCAGGGCCGAGTATTTCTTCAATAACTTTCTTTCGGAAATCTTGTTCCAATATCTGTTCTTCAAACATTAGTTTCATTTACGGCCCCCAACCATATCTAATAAATATTCATAAGTTTTATTATCTACTATAAGCACCGATTCTTTACGTAGCTTTTCTATTTTTTCATCAAATTCGCCGCTTTTAATTTGTCGGTCTAACTCCTCTAATCCGGATTTAAAGTCCGTAGGTTCGTTTGGTATTTCAGCATCAAACCAAGGTTTCATTTACGACCCCTCTTTTTAACAACGAAGTGTAGTTTATTTTGTATGTACTTAAAGTCTACTTTAATAGGCGTCTTACCAAAAGCTTTACGATAGTAACTTATTGCGAAACGTTGTACCTTTTCTAGACTAGTGTTCACGAACAAGGGTTCTAATGGTTCGAACTCGTGTAGGAAATAGTAACCGTTTTTATGGTAATCGATAAGGCCACTTCGTAGTGGTTTCCTAAGAGTGTCCATTTTCATACTCTTCTTCGGTAACAGGATTAAAGTTTGTAGTTAGTTCATGACACTGTGGACATTCTAGAGCTTCACTATCTTTGTGTGCTACCGCGATCCAATCTTTACCGCATTTGCAGTTACATGTGACAACGACCCATACAGGTTTGTAATCTTCCATTTCTAGGACATTACTCTCCATCTTCACCATCCAACTCTAACTCTTCGCCTGTTAACTCTTCTATCAGTGCGACCAACAATACTTTAAGTTCTTTACCATCGCCTTCAATCTCTAATTGTATCTTATTATCATTTCTCATAATTGCCATGATCATGGCCTTACGGTTTTCGGTTTCATCTCTTACTTCGATACCCGCAGCTTTAAATTGGTCTAATATAAGTTCTTTGACTTCTCTATCTTCTTTGTCCATTAAACAACCCTAGTTTTCTTAAATGATTTCCTTGGATCGGGTCGACTAACGAGTTTACATATATGATATCCGATCGCAGTGGTCACGTGTTGATATTCGGGCGAATCATCTTCAATATATTGACCGCCTTTTTTCAGTTTCGTTAGTTTAAGACCTTTATCAAGCATTTTACACTTTTTTGGATCTAAATACACGTGAGTTCTATCCATTGCGTTTTTGAGTTGTCCGTTAACTATAGTATGGCGCGTTCTAACAGGCGGGTTTGACCGAGGGACGTCTATTTCAAATCTGATAGGGCCATAATTGTTTTCTAGATTCGCTAGGTACTTGGTGATTACTTCATAATCGCTGTGAATAGATCTTGTATCACGGCGTCTACCTGTGGCGTCACCGTGTATAGTATAAGTTGTGGGATAATCCAAGTAACCACGAGCATTAATTTCCTCCATGATATCCAAGGTTCGAGCGCCATGGACAATAACCTCATCAAGAAAGAAAAAGCTACCGCCAATAAACTGAGATATAGTTGCTGACATCGGTTTCCCATGTCCGATATTAAAATCAAATGAGATATATATTGGGTGATTAGGCCGTATATCATAGTTTGAAAGTATAGCACTGAGTGATGGATCATACGCATAATAGATTACCTCGGCCTTAATTTCTATCCACTCACCGTACACATACCGCCTTATCTCTTGCGCGGTCAAGGTTTCCATTAATTGATTTACATACGTGGGAGGTAGAAAAGGATTTTGGTCAGTTCTAGATAAAAAAGTTCTTCTATTTGGGTGTTTCTTGAAAAACCAGTCGTAGGCAGGATGTGCAGGGCTATCCGGGTTTGTTGCACTTATGATAAACGATTCAGGAACATGAGGTAGTCGACCAACACGAGGGAGTAATTCTTTATAGAACGATTCAAACTCTTCACTATCATTTTCAGTTAACTCCTCAACACCCGCAGCGGATAACTCTAAAGATCTAAACTTTCGATATTTTTTATCGGCCCAAGAACGAGTAATAACCTCACTATTATTCCAAAAGGTAGCGGATGTAGCGGTTCTATTTATTTCGTAGTGGTGGCCTTCAATGAAAACGCCTTCCATATGTTCTAGGAACTTTTGCCATATAGTATCTTTAAGATCGGGCATTGTTTTTCTGCAAAAGCAAAACCTAGACCGAGGGAACATTGTTACATGGGTTAAAGCTGCATGGGTCATTAATAACGATTTAGCACTACCGTAACTACCGCTAAGAAGGATTTCCAATACACCTAATTCTCTATAATTGAATTGGAAACGGATTAGATCTAAAACTTCCAATTGATAAGGGATTATCGCAGGATCAAACTCGATTAAATTTGGTGTTGACCCTTTGACTTCCATTACTCGCCTTTGCTAAACGATTCAACACAATCTTTTCTTGCCTTTTCCTCTTTATCAAACAACCACTTTTTAGGTGCACTACGGTATTGAGGTTCGCGATCTTCAAACATGGCCAACATAAACTCCATACCGTTATACATCCCATGCATATATGGATCATAATTCCAATTGCCGTCACTGCCTTGAAGTTCGAGGCATCCTTTGGCCTCTCTTAGTTTCTTTTCAAAAGGGTAATCGCTAACTTCACCCCATGGTTTTGATTGCTCCATTTTCATCATACCCCAAATGATCGCGGTCAACTTCAATCACACCCTCGGGCATTTCATGAGCATCATCCGCTAGTTTTTCTAATCTTGCTTGTTCTGCCATTTCTTCTAGTATAAACGCTTCCTTATTTTTCACTAATTGTTCTTTATGTCTCAAACATGACAAACAAAAGAGTCGAGTCATGTCCTCAACCATTGACTTGAAATGAGAGCGTTGGAAGTTTAAAGGTTGTAGTTCAACTTGGCGTATTTCTTTACACATATTATTAAAGAACAACTCTTTTCGTTCGTGATTCAATAGGAAGTTACGAATATCGTGTTTATCTTTAAATTTATCTTTAACGTAACCTTCGAACCAACCTTTGATTAGCTCATTGTTCAGCATATTAATCCCGGTTTAATTTTGCTTTAATATCTTCTTTAGGACTTTTAGGCCAATTGTAGTCAACCCAAGGAATGAGCATAACATTTTCTTTATTGCAAATTTCACATTTACCATGAGTTATTGTTATCCCTACCATACCATTGGATATCCTACCGCCAGCTTCATAATTGCAAAAATCACACGCCCAATAGTGTTTTTGAATTTCAACTAATTTAGAATTAATCGGCATCTATATCACCGCCTAACGAGTAATCGGGATTGACTAACACAGAGTTAACTTTAGCTGCAAAATTAGGATCACTAATCGCCATACGAGCTTTATGATTAACTTGACGTGCAGTGACCTCCTCACTATGGAAATATTCTACTTCATGTGTGTGGTCGTCATTGGGAAACGCTACCTTTCTATCCCCTTTGACATTTATAATTGGAGGGCCACACTTAGCTTTAAGTTCACCATTTTCATCAACCCAATATTCAACTTCATGAGCATGACCGCCTACACTAGAACAGTATTTCAGTTTCTTGCCTTTCGAATCACGAGTGTGGAAGAAATGACAATGTTCTACTGGAACCCAACGAGGTTGATGCGGTAAGTGAACATTCTTTTGGAAGTTAGCAGGCAACAATTTAAAAAGATCGTGATGAACTTGAACGCTACCTTTAATTGTTCGTTTAGCTTTGGCCATTTGTTGATCTTTCTTCATTTCCTCTAACGCTCTCTCACCATATTTATTTACTGGAGGCGCTTTATATTGAGGTTCAGCTACTTTCTTCTTTCTAGGGCCACGTAACGTTTTCGGTTTTGACTCAACCTTCGTTTGTTTACCACCTTCACCCATTACCACCGGTTCATCATCTTCAATCATTGTCTGTACTGATTTCTTTGGCCTCGCCATTGACTACCTCCCCCTTATTAGGATTACTTGGTAAGTTATAATTAAGTGTTATATTTTGAGTTAGCTTTGTATTGTTATTGTTACCCGTTGGCGTTAATTCTTTCGGTGAATCATATTTATCAACCCAACCACAAAGATTTTTGAGGCAAAAAATTAACATGACGGTGTTCTTTCTTTCGGTAGCTTGTTTTAACGCAGTCTCAATCAAACTTCGGCGAGTAACAGCAAGCTTTTGATTCCGATACTCCGAAAACGTTTGATCATATTTCTTGCGTATTTTATTTTGAATAGTGGTAGAGTCACATTGCATCAATTCGGCACAATCTTCTAAGCTAAGACGCAGCGAGCACATGTGCTCTAGTGATTCCCAATTGAATTCTTTTCGAAGTGGACGACCGCCCACATTTTTTTGAGTTTTCTTTTTTGCAGATTTTTTAGGCATTAACACCAATCATGTTAATTTTTATGACTGGTGCTAGATTAATGTGTATTTTTTACGGAGTCAATTTATTCGTTTTCTTCTTTGGCCGAATTGATCACAATTCTTTCGGCAATTCTTAACATATTCTTTAACATTTCATCCATACCATCACCATCATCAGATAAATATCTATCTATTATGTGTGACACTTCATAATCTATCATAAGAAGGTGTTTCATTTTACCTTTTGCCAACCCTTCTAGGATATAATGGAGAGTTGTTTCTGTTTCCACTTCACCATCTACCATATCGTAGACCGTAGTCGCTAGAAATCCCGCCTCTATAAGCTTTTTCTGTAAAAACATTTTGGCCGCATTTTTAAGTTCTTCTTTCTGCACATCTGTTAACTTTTCCATCATTTCACCTTGTCGAATTTTTGGATTAATCTTTCACCACAAACCATAACGAGATAACCATCACCCCAAAAATCGTAAGAACATCTTTCAGTGCCAACCACGGGACAATTTTCCTCATTACTCGTGCGATAATTAAGTAATTGTATATACTTAGTGTGTCCTGATTGACCATCGTTATTAAAAATTGCACTAGTTAAACAGTAATCGCTGTAAAAGTTACAATTCCATTCAGTAAAAGTTATAGTCTCATTCCGTTCGCGATTACGGTATTCACCGAACAACTCGGGATCTTCATTACACACTTTCGCCGGTGCTAGGTCGTTAGCGCTAGTATCTTCACCGTCATTGATGCCGTCAGTGCCACAACCGATTAATAGGAATAATAAAAGGAGTAGCTTTTTCATGTTTCTTCCTCCTCTTTTAACTCTTGTATCAATGGTTTTTTATCGCAATAACCCGACGTCGAACCTATTTGGTTCCAATTACTATAATCTTGATTTTTCCACTGTTCCAATACCTCTTTTTTCGACCTTGCATGTACTTCAAATTCCCAGTATTGGAGAGTTGGTAAACGTACTAAATATTTTTTATCCATTACGCAGCCTCCTCCGATTCATCATATTCCAACTCATCAATCTTCTTTTCTATTAATTCGTAATTGTGTCGACATGTTTGTAATCGTCTTATTGTTTCCATGTCATTATCATCTTTAAGAGCGTATTTAGCGGCCATGTTTCTATACATGTCTTTGAACCAATGGAGTACATAAATCCTTTGTTCGCGATTCATTTTTGTATCATTTAAGGCCACTAATAAATCGAACTCATGCATTCCTTGTTGTTTCGTTTCACCTTCCACGATTTCCTCAATATCCTTGTTTCTTTTAAAAGGATTGATGAAATACTCTTGTAGAATCATTTTTAAAATATCTTTTTTAGTAAAATACATTACTCCTCCTTTTATAGTTCCTTATGTTCTAGTTTTTGCTGTAATTCATATCCAAAAAGTTTAAATATCAAACATATTTCAGTTGTCATTGTTTTCTTGCCTAAGATTTTGCACAGATTTTTAGCTAACAAGCAGGTGGGATAAATTCGTTGATTACCGTAAACCATCTTAATTATTACGTAAATTATCTTCTTATCTTTATCCATGCCTTTGTCCTTGTAGTGCCAATACAAGTATTATAGCATAGTGCATTACTAGATTATAGGGTAATCGACTAACTGTGTTATTTTCCAATGGATTTTATTTAGACGACCACTTTTCTACCATCTTTTTATGTCCTTCTTCGGCCTCATCGTAAGTACAATATCTTTCACAATCTAGATCTTCACCCGTTTGTTTTTCTCGGTCAAAAACCATAGTTTCAAATAAAACTGGAGGGCCATTCCCCCAACTATGATCAATCCCAAGAAAAACCGTTGAGACTAAATACTTATCATTGACTGTAGTACGGCCAATCTTACGGTCTTGTTTAAGAGACGCACCCCAAGTCATTAAGTCTACTTCTTTGATTTCTCTTCCTTCTAGTATGTAATGTTTCTCGTTCATTCTAATTCACTCCTCTTGTCCACTGGCAAATCCAACGACATAGCTAATGTAGGAACTAACAACATTTAAATAGTGCTCTGCCTGTACATCTTCATAAATTGGCCTCATATCCTCTAGAAATATTTTCATAAAATAAATACTAAGAATTCTTCTTTCATATTTTGATAATCCACTAGGTAAGTTTCCCATTTTAATATAATATTGCACGTAACTTTGAAGCCACTCTAGATCCGTCTCTTCTTCCATTCCATTTCCTCTTTAAAAAGCCCTTAATATAATATTCCTACTATATCTTAACGACCGGGCACACAATTATCTATTGTCACACAATTATCTATTGCTCGTTTTTGTAGTCCTTTAGAAATTGTATTGCATGTATTTATAAGGGCCAGAATTTTACATCTTTGTGTAAACGATATCACAATACTTTCCCCATTTCCTCAATCTTACCTGTTAGTTTTTCCGTTATATAAAAATCTATTCGACTTCTATAGATCCGATGAATGAAACACCGACGATCTTGACCAATACGGTGTATTCGTTTTTCAGCTTGAACTATGTCCCCTGGTACCCATGGCAGGTCATTAAAGACAACATGCCTAGCTACTGTGAGTGTGTAACCGACCGAAGTAGTGCCTATCGTTCCGATTAAAACCGCCTTTCTTTCACTGTTAAAATCTTCGACAAACCTATTCCGGTCGGCCATAGATGTGCTGCCCGTGATCATAACACTGTTTTTGATTTTCTGGTGTAGTTCTTGCGCGCTAAGGACGTGATCAGTAAAGATTACAACACTTTCACCTTGTTCTACTAAATTATTTACATAGTCAGCGGTGAACTTACACTTTAAGAGAGCGGATTGAGCTTTAACACTACTAAAGTGTTCATTCTTTTTACCGTGGAAGTTGTCCCATGCCTCTTTTAGTTGGCGATCTTCCCTATCAACTACTTTACTCGCCGGTATGTTGATTCGACTGATTTCCGGTAACTCTAAGACTTCTTTGGCCTTTCGTCGAATGTACTTCCCTCTTAATAGGTTTTTTAATTCAGGGACATTGCGAACGCCTTCGTAAGTTGTCACTGTGTTACCGTGAAACTTATTTATGATCGGGTAGCTAAAGTAGTTACAAAAACCTGTATACGAGTGATAGGGTTTCTCAAGGTGTTTTCCATTAGTCTTACTTGGACAATAGCCCATTAAGACTAATAAGGAATAAAATTCGGTGACTCTATTCTTTATCGGTGTCCCGGTTAGCCCTAGCAAGTATTCCGGTTTGTATTTGTTAATGTAGTAGTGAAAAGCTTGGGTTCGTTGTGCTCTAGGGTTTTTCAAGTAATGTATTTCGTCAGCTATTATTAAGTCGGCCCAAGAACGGAAATAGTGTTCACTTGTTTTTAACTTTGAATAACTAATCACTTTAATTTGTTCCGGGTCACTACTGAACTTTTCGATTTCTCTCTCCCAAACAGGTACAAGGAAGGCCGGGCAAACGACCAATGCGCCTAACCCAACCTTTTCAATTAACCCTAAACCTTGAACAGTCTTACCCAACCCCATTTCATCACCAATGATTGTGTATCGGTGTTGAAAAGCGTAATCAATACCTTGTTGTTGAAACTTATAAGGTTTAATTTTCATTTTTTACTCTTCTTTAAATTGTACTTTTCTTGGTCTAAAATTTCATACCAATAATGTGTTTTTGTTTTTTCTTTAAACTTAAGAACTCCATCTTTCAGTAGCTTTTTTAACTTAACTCTTCTTTTCTCTTGTCCCCAAGCATAACGATGAACTGAACATAGTTTCATTTTTACTTCCCATTAATTTGATCCCAACCACAGTAAATAGAGAAATCACATTCATTTGGATCAAAAGCTATTTGCATTCCTAGGATCTTACCGCCAATTAAATCTTTCCAAGTAGGTTTTTTCTTTTTTGTTATCATCCTCATCGTAAGATCTTCGGCCATAACTCTTAAACATTTCTCATTACAGACAATCCGATCCGGGTTATACCCTCGTATAAGGAATTCATTTCTTTCTTGTACAATTTCATCTAAAGACATTCCAACGCCTCCATTGCTTTTTCTACCGTCATGCCATGGCACTTACTATAATAAGGACAAGGCCTAAAAAAGCTGAAACAATAGCTATAATTGCGCATTGGTTTCGTCGCTGTATGGTAGCCTTGTCGTAACTCCATTGCTCGTTCGTGTAATCGTTCATGCCAGACCCCTAACTCTTGAGGTTTCATCATCGTTCTAGGAATAACTACATCATGTGAGAACGTACCTTCTAACAATCGACCAACATACTCTTTATATCCCTCGGTTCTTTTTCGCTTTAACACTTTCTTCGTTGTGACTCTATAACGACTACCTTTAAACTTTTCCGGGTCGAGTTTTAAGATTTCAGCTATCTTTGGCGCGTAACCACTGTAAAGGTTTAACTGTGGGTCATATAACAGTTTCGGAATAAGAAAGGGATCGTCACGACCTGCGGTTTTTAAGTCAACGATCCACCAACCACCATCGTTATCAATCATGATTGCATCGATAAACCCTAAGAATACTTCGTCAGCTACTTGTAATTCACATTGAACTACTTTAAGACCGGACTTAAAATGTTTCTCAAGATACTTAAGTACCATTGCGTGAATCATAGGTTTTAAATGGTCTACTTCATAGCGCTTACAAGCATCGGGTATAAGTTCGGCCAGTCGTTCGGCCGTATGTTTATTGTGTTCAAGAACATAGTGAAACGCTTTACCTACGTTAAACGCTTCATAGTTTTCTTCAAAGTCCTCGTCGGGAGGTAACTTACTTATTTTATAATTGTAATAACGTTGTTCGCAGTTAACTAAAAGCGTAGCACTACTGTATGACAAGCGAGTGTCATGAGTTATTTCGTTCATAATGTTGCCTTTGTTGAGAGGAAATGAGACCCTTGGATATATCCAAAGGTCTCACCGTGATTAGTCTAGATCAGCGATATCCAAACCATCATTTCTTATTTGTTGTTTTTCGGCCTCATTCATGAACGCCGTGCTTTTCATTCCGTCAACTTTATCATCTTCATCTTTAGGTACTACTGACCTTACTTTTTCATCGGCATAATCAACCCACACTTTGAAATCGTGACAAGGACGACCTTTGTATGCGCCTCTATCAAGTGTAAAGCTACCGCCGTAAACAACTTTCACTTTATCGCCAAGATCAACGCTATTGTCCTCAAAGATTTTGGCCAAAGAACCTGCGTGATTTAAAACTGTGTGTACATCACTCCCGTCAGTTTCAAATAACCAATCAACACCTTTACCGAACTTATTAGGTACTGTTTTAACTAACGTACCCTCAACTAATACATCACCCTCTTTGGCGTCTTTGTAAGAGATGAATTTTCTTTGTGTAATAATTTGCTTGTACATAATTAGTCCCTTTGTTGCGTAGTAACTTAGTTTCTTAGTTACTTGGTTTATATAAAGTAGGGTGAAAACCTTTCGTAATCAGGTTTGGCCCTTTCATCTATATACGGTTCTTTATTTGTCCAAATTGTTTTATCTAATTCAATTAAATGAGCTTTAGGGTGGTCGATTACATCCATAAAAGCTTGTCTCATACAATGTTCAAAAAGTGTTATCGTTGATTCACTTCCCTCAACGTATTCGATGTAAAGGGCATCGTGTAATGGGAAGATAACCTTTAAGGCATTGTCTTGACACAGTTGTATGGCCCTTCTAAGAATTGAGGATCCGGTTCCTTGAACAGGGAAATTAACAACACTACGGGGGTTATCATTATCGCCAAACATATACCAACCATCAAACAAACAAAGATGATTTCGAATATTATAATCAAAAATGACATTACTTCGGAAACTGACATAAGCTTTAAAGGCCTCATCAAACATACTTATGTAATCTTCGGCCTCCTCCTCTGTGTGTTTAATACCAGTATCTTGAGTTAGTTTCATTGCTAAGGAAACTTTACCCATACCGTATTGAATCGCCAATACAGTTGATTTAAATCGTTGTCGAGTTAATTCATGATCTTTTCTTTGAGCTTCCCATGGCACTGCCTTAGCTAGTTTTGCGAAATAGAAATATACATCACCGGACTCATAAGCTTTAATCATGTTTTCATCATTACTTAAAAGCGCGGCAATTAAGAACTCTTGAGACTTATAATCAATACCACAAATCGCTTTACCTTCCGGCGGTACAATTAGTGAGCGCATCCAAGCGGCCTTTAACGGAATAAAACCGCTGGCCTTAGGTTGGTAGCGTGCCGTTTGACTACCAAATGGATTGAGGTAGGGATGAACACGACCGTTACTATCCATGTGATCGGTAAAAGGTTTCGTTTTAGTTGTTTTAGTTCTTGGTTTAAATCCATTTAAGGATTGTATTAACCGCCTGAACCGTAAGATTTGAGCGGGTAAGTAGTTTCTCGGGTAATCGTGTCTGTAACTGAAAAACTTTTCATAGGCCTCTACACCTAATGAGTATTTACCTTTATCCGTTAACGGCCATTTGTCTTTATACTCACTTTGTTCAATCCAATCACGTTGTACCTTTTCAAACACACTATAACGGTTTTCTCTTTTAATAAATCGAAACGGTTTTACTTCAAATTGACTATTGATATCCTCTTGCATGTCTTTAATGATCGAGGGTACGTTGTCAGTGAACTTCTTTATCTGTTCAGGATTAACCGGGTAACCTGTAGCTTCAATGACCGCTGAACGAGCTACCGTTTCGCCACGCCACTGAATATCTTTGTTTAAGGTACTCCAATCAATAGGTAAACTCTTATAAGCTTCAATTATTTTCTCTCTCATAGCAAAAAGATCTTCAATATCACCCGCACAATATTCTAATATCTGATTCGCTTGTTCTTTGGTGAACTCTTCACTATGGATGATTAAGTCTCTCATTTCATCTTTGTGTTTCTTATCGCCTTTTATACCTAACAGTTTATAAGTGGCCGCTAAAAGGTTTGTTTCAGGTTGATCATGTCTCATTCCTTTTCGTGTTGGCCCTTCGTAATCTTTACGTGAAGTCGTTACTATCTTACCGTCAAGGAACTGTTTACCGTATCTAAAGCGATCACAATGATTAAGTAGCATCTTATATTCAGCTTGTAAGTCAAACCACTTACACTTAATCGGGTTAATTCCTAACGAGATAAGTGCCCTTGCTTCGGCGCTAACGTTCCAAGCGTGGAAGAGGTAACCTTGATCACGATATTTAAGTAATTGGTGTTTTAAATATTCTTTTGGTTTATCGTAGCCGTGTAACCAAACCTCAATTCTATCTGAACCATCCCAATTAGTTAGGGCACAACAAACAAGATCAAATTTCGTCTCATTGGTCTTTCTATACTCGAAGTCTAGGGCTATTCGCTTTTTCATTACTCTACCTCTTCTTGAATTGGTTGTAGCGCTTTACATGGAATAAGATATAATTCATATTTGCCGTTTTCGGTTCTATGTTCAAAGGTAGCTATTGGTTCACCTTCATAGCGATGATTCATTATGAAATTTTCGACAAACTTTTCACTTCTAGGTGTCATTTTACTTAAATGTTTTAACTCTTTAGGGAAAAGATCTTCATAAAAGTATTCAGCTTGTTCGCGTGAAGTTAATTTCTTATATAGTTGTTGTTGCCAATAGTTGAAATTGCAAATGACAACACTGTGATATTGGTCACCCTTCCAAGGGTCATATTTATTAAATCCTTTAATGTCGTAGTGATAAAGAAAACAACCAAACTCATAAATTAACTCGTCGTTTTCGTCTATTTCTCTATTTATGTTGTCTACATACTCTTTACCGAAGGCCTCTAACATGGGTACCTTAGTTAGATCCATAACACTAAAGCGCCTATCATCTTGTTGTAGTTTAAAGGAAGTCTCATTATTATTACTGATAATAAAACTAGCGTGCATGTCAATTAATTGATCCGCATCTTTACCTTTTTCCTCGATATTTTGTTGGTCATTAAGATAACTCTTCATTATCTCAATGCCTTTCTTACCTGCGGTCAATTCGTCCACATTAATCAACATTTTATATTTAAGGACTTTATTGAACTCTTTTTGGAAAAAAGACCGAGGTGCTTCACCGTAATTTTGTGGCCCTACCATTTTCCTCATGAGTTTATTTAACAACCCTTTACCGGCCCCTTTCGTTCCAATTAAAACTAGAGCGGTACCATTGCGGTCGAAAATGGCCGTACGTAACCAACAGAAAAAGAAGTGTCTACAATCGGCGTCAGGGATAAAGTAGCTGAAATGAGTGGCCAACATTTTAGGAAGATCTTTTTGCACTAAAGGCCTTTTCCTCCAATCCGCATGGTTACAAACATTCACCTCGATATATGGTTGTTTAAAGGTTGGGTGATTGTCTTTACTAGCTACCGTTTCTAAGGACTGTGGGTTGTAAATACAGCTTAGAAGTTGTGCTTGTTTCCTCCAAGCGTTGAATTCTTTAGTACTCAATTTATTCTTAATTGCGTCAGGGTGAATTCCTGTTAATGAAAAATCCTGATTTAAAACGAGTAGACTCCCTGACTTTAAATCAATGGCCGGTAAATAGCCTGACATGGAAAAGCTATTCTCTATATCCGCATCAATTTTGAAATCACTATCGCCTTGTTCAATTTGTTTCTGTAGCAACATGTTAAAAGACCTTTCGAGAAGAGTTTTTCTACTTGTAGCGTCTAGGCCGAAGATATCTTTAATATCTGAATTAAAGAAATTGTGACTCTGTTCATCGAAAAGTCTTGCCAAGCTACCACTAAGCGTTAGGTTGTCAATGATTAGTTTCGTTCGGCCCTGTAATTTGATTTGATAATTTTGAGAAATGAAATCGGAAACCTGAATAGGTGTTATCAAGATTGCCTCCCTTACTCTCTTACAGAATAATCTTAAAAGTTTAAGACTACCCCGCCGTTAACGTTAAGAGAGGCAATCTTGAGGTAGGTTTTTATAAAGGTTTTTCAATAATGTAAACTATTTTTATCAAGAAATTTTAGAAAGAAAAATGCTGGACGCGCTAAGCACCTAAATAATAAAATAACTATTACTTTTTATTTTCTCTCTCACTCACTGACGTAAAAAATTTCTCAAGTCGTTTTTTTTCGCATGAGCGGTAACTGCGTCAATTGTAGGTTGGTTTTTTGGGAGTGTGTTAATTTTTTGGATTGTTAAATTTGGTGTGTCAAAGTTAAAACATTTCATCATTAACCACCATATTACTTTGGCCAAAATATGTCACTAGGTAAAAAGAACCCATTTACAGAAAAGAGATCTAAAAGCGAACTACAAATACAAAAAGAGATAATGGAATACTTATCAACTTTAGATGGTTTATTTTGGCGAAACAATACAACTGGAATGTTTGATCCAATTACTAAAAGATATCGAGCTAATTCATCCATAAATGGAGTTAGTGACATCTTGGGTATTTATCGAGGTATATTTGTTGCCATTGAAGTAAAGACCACTAAAGGGCGTTTAAGCGCCAACCAACAAGAGTTTTTAAATCAAGTAGCATTAAATAGAGGTTTAAGTTTTGTGGCCAGAAGTGTGGACGATGTAAAAGATGAGTTTATGGCATTTGGCCTTGATATCTGATTTGAATGTACTAGTATATAAAAACCATAGCGTCTCTCGGCCGGTAGTTTAATTGGTAAAAAATTAGATTTTGACTCTAATAGATGTAGGTTCGAGTCCTACCCGGCCACTATAAAAGGTAATTTATGGAAGAAGTAAAAAGAACTAGGTACCAAGCTCACTTGATTACAAGAGACGGGTTTAAAAAGACAATAGAGGTACCGTTACCAGTGGAACCAGTTCTTTACGTGCCAAAAATGCCACCGCCTCCTAGTGTTATGGATATTGTTTCACCCACTGACCCAGTTTTCGATAAATATGAATTTCATATAATTTCTGACTCAAGTAATAGCCCATATTTCGCAGTATATAGAGAAAGATAATGGATTTAAAACAAGTACTAAAAAACACTAGATTTCTTTTACGCTATCACGGTGCTTATAATCAGGTACCTAAAGCGGTTGAGGAAATGTGTGAGTTAATTACTGAATTATCTAAGAACTACGGTCATTCTACTTCAAAAGAAAAGATTCAAGATGAGATAGCTGACGTGATCATTATGATGTTACAAATGGCCCAACTCTTCGGATTCGATGAGGTACGTAAAAGAATAGAGTATAAATTGCATCGCCAAAACAAACGAATAAGTTTGGCCAGAAAAGATTTTTATGATACGAAAGTGGCCGAAGCTTTTGAAGATAATATCCATTACGGGGAATAAATGAACCACGCTTACACTAGTTTAGAACGCACTTTTAATCATCTAATTAAAGAATTAGGATTAGAAGATTTTAAAATAAATGTTTATGAAAACCCCGGCGGTGGACTAACAGTGAATTTATCAAGTCAAATAGACTTCGATAGAGGTGAATTAGTTAGTGGTAAAGGTGTTGTAGACGCTCTAGAACCTATATTAACAAATATATTAGAGAGTCCTAAAGTTAATGAAATAGCTCGCTTGTCTTATGTGAAAGGACATAATGAGGGACTTAAAACTGCCATTAGAGTTTTAGAGGAAAAGGTAGTGCCGGATGACGAAATCAAGAACCCGGAAAGCTAAGGCCGTTCAAGATCGTGTAGGTTTATTTTTAGATAAATTAGATATTATTTCCCATTGCACGAATGATGAATTAGATGAATACGGTAAAGAATTTAAAAGAGACTTAAAAGAAGTATCACAAATAAAAGGTCGCTTGGATAAAACAGATATCCAAGAGGCATACCAGAAAGTAGTAAGTAAAATGAGACGCAATGGCCACACTACATATTGAGGTTTGAATGAAAGTAAAACGGTTTATTGATCCAAGTGAAGAGGAAATTCAAGCGTGGTTGGATGAAAATAAGGATAAGCTAGTAGTTTTTGTTCAACATATTCCGGCCGGGGAATATGTTGAACAATGTTGGATCTATTGTATGGAGAGACCGACAACACCTAATTTAGTTACACCTAAGGGCGGGGGGATGACTTACATTCCAAAAATAAAACCATCATTCAAAGGAATTGCGTAATGGGACGACCAAGAAAAACTGCGAAAATGTTTCCTATTGAATACGCAGGGTCGTTTTTCGATAAACTAAAAGCTAAGAACTTATCCAAACCCGCACATGTATTCTATTCACCATTACTTGATAAGTTTAAGTTTTATCTCTTCATGCCCGAGCTAAAGGATGGTTACGTGCTTGGTTCAGGTTGTTTCAAAAGAGTGATAAGGAAAACCCGATGGTATTACATTGGTGATTTATGAAAAATAAATTCGTACAACTTTACGAGTTTTTAGGCTACATCATCTTTCTATTATTTTTGTGTCTTATTGCTCTAGGAATAATTTTATTATTATATCGCGGGTTTGTTTGGTTTATGGTCAATTAGAAATGTTCCCATTGTGGACAACTATGGTATTTGTTATTGGCTTCAGTACATGGATTACAAATTCTTTTAAAATAACTTTCAAATTCCCGGTCACATTTTAAACATTTTCTTTTAACAGGATTACGATATTCTTTGGCCATAGGGCCCTCATAGTGAGACAACTTTCTATCTCTTTTGACTCTCAATTCACACTCCTAGTAACGGGGTCAACGCCCTTCCTTGTAAGTGTTCTAATGCCAGATACCGTGCCTCACGACCGTAAACGTATGGGACACTATTTCTTTTATATGACCAAAAACCTCGATGAATGTAGCCCATGGAATGCATATACTCATGATTAAGGTTGCCAATAAGACCGCTAATGCCCTCGTCCCCATTATTCATCCAATATTTATAATATTGTCGGTTTATATAGATCTTCCCCGATGACATGCTTGTATAGCCTAAAGTGCCTTTCTTGCCGGGGTAAAGAGTAACGAAGTAATCAAGATCATTATCAACCATTGAATCATAGTTGGAAAATCCACTACGCCAATGATTATAGACTTCAAGATTAGTTCGACCACGCTTTTGAGTCATTTTAGTATGGAGTAGCTTTTGTTTATACTCTTGAGAATTATCGACAATCTTTTTAACTCTTAAGGCCCTTATGAAGAAATGGGTTTCTTGTTCGTTAAAATTCACCATATTGGCAATTTTAACATGAAGTAAGTCACCATTATCATCATAAGTTTTAATGAAACTATGTTTAGTTTTTTCAATATTACAAAGCATGATCAAACCTTTTAAAGGGTCAAGTTAACATCCTTGTACCCTCAACCCTACTAATAGTGATGGGAGAGCTACTAGTAGGAATATTTTAACTTAGAAACACACTGAAAACCAGCGGCGTTGAGTTCTTTTCTCACCATGGGATCTAGTAAGGAATAAGTGGTTACGACACGAACCTTATCGCATCCTTTGAAAACACGTCTATCAGGGTGTTTACACTTTTCAGCTACGTGTGGGTATATCAGGTTTGGCCCTTTTGGGTCAATTAACAAGGTGCGATCTTGTAAGCGTGGGGGTATTAATATTGATGCACATGCAAATGAAATGAGTCCAAAGAATAGATTAAATATCATTTGTATTGAGGTATTCACTTTGGGCCACTTCCTTGTTAAAGGCCTTCATAAGTATGACAAGATCTAATTGAAGTTCATCTATTTTGGCCTGATTTCTTAAGTATTTGTAATGATACTTTTCACCATCCGGCGGGTAAATAGGTTTGGCCATTTCTTCGTAAAGATCTTTAGTTATCTTTTGGAACTCTCTACTGTACTTCGTTTTATTGTAGAAATCCCAAATTTGAAAACCACGACCTAAGGCCATAAAGAAGGTATCTAAAAAGGGTAACATAAAACCTCATAAATCGGAGTCAGGTTCAGGTAACTTCCTATTGGCCTTTTTCAATACATTAGGTAGTTCTTCCATAACCACCATTGCTAGTTCAAACCCTTCGGCCATATCTAGATCTTTTACCTCTTCGGGTACGTGCCTAAGTCCTTCCATAGCTAAACGGACTTCGGGCGAATACCCCATTTTACTTAGGATTACGGGAAGATCTTCCATTTGGAACCCGTCTTTAAGTTGTTCAAATAATAATCCTGATATTTTTAATAGTGCAATTAAGACTTCTTTTGTCTCTTTAACACCTAGCTTATCTTCCATAGTAAACCTCTTAATAAAAAAGCGGTGTTTTAGAGAAGGCCACCTCTAATCACACCGCCACACTCAAGGATAATTAATCATGAAAAACTCAGAAAAACCAAAACAAACAAGGTTAATTAAGAGTATAGAACCTCTCTCGGATTAGTTCAATATCGAAATTCGGACATTCTTTTTTATCGTCTAATTCATAATGGGCGAAAATATCCTCATAGGTAAGGCCAAAGATATCGATCAAGTTTTGACATAATAGCTCTAATAAATCGAATTGTTCGGGTGTGAAAACGTAACGGCCAGTGAGACAAATACCTACACTGTAGTTATTATGTCCTCTAACGTGAGCACCTGGCCGGGAAATCGGTCTACCAATACACAACCCTTTACCCTTAGTAATAACGTAATGGTAGCCGATATCTGACCACCCACTATCGTTAACATGCCATTTTCTAATGGTCTCAATGTTATCATGTGAGGCACGATCACTATCGCTACAGTGCACTATCAAATATGATATATTGCGCATGGTATTATTATACTATCTTAACTGGGATTTTTCTAATAGGATTTCGTAAATTTTCTGTGTTCGATTGTCAACGCGTTGTAGGATTTGCTTCGTGTTATCCAACTCGCTATTCAATACTTGAACTTTTGATTTATATTCCGGCCATTCCCGATAGTGAAAGTCAAAAAAGAAAAAGATTAATCCTGCTAACATCGTCGTAAGTATGGACGCGGCCATTGATCTCATCGCTTTATTCCGTACCATACTCACTCCTTATTATTTAAAGCAATTTTGTCACCGAGAAATTAGAAAAAGCTCCTAAGGTACCTACAGCAGTACCATTAGTATGAGGTCTGATAATATCACCAGCATTTAAAAACATCGTAATGCTAACATTGTCGATTGTATCGCTACTATCTTGGTAATTTGTGGCCTTACAGATAGTAGCTGAATGTCCGGTAAAGTTAGTTGTCACGGTTCCATTGACACTAATGCCCCAGTAAGAGGCGGTTGTTAGATTATGGGTCATACAAGCAGCATACACACCGTCTTTGTTAACAGTTACACTACAACCATTTGTTGAGTCATTTGCACCTGTCATTGTGCCTTCGGGAACTCGATTGAGTTCTTCATTAGTGTAGTACGGAATTTTAGTAGCAGTCGAACCTAGACCTGCAACTGTGTTATATCTAATGCACTCATTAGCTGTAGGAATAGCACCTAAAACGGGTGTGATATCGATTTGTTCGACTGAAAAGTGACCTGCATCGGTACCACCGTTTAAGGCCCACGTATTACTACCAGTATCGTCCATATAGACGGCAATCGCGATTTGATCATCTTTATCGACTTTATATATATCATTTACTTGTCGTGAAACAAATGGAGTGCCTAAACTACCTTGAACCTCTTGATAAATTTGAGTAACAGTCGAACCATTTTTTCTTATTAGTAATCTAAACGGTTCACCGGCATCAAGATCGGCATCATCGGATTGAACGAGTGCCCGGACTCGTATATGCATATCTCTCGGCGCAGTCCAATAGGTGGCACCGGTTGAACTTGTCGAATTTGAATTCCCAACCCCGGTGAAGTTGCCATCAACATCGAAATCAGTTGTACCAAAACCGATATAAGTTACCGTAGCATCCGCGATTGCGGTTGTATCCGCGCCTGAACATTTAGAAGGCAGACTCATTTGAGTTGGTGTTACAATATGTTCAGTTTTAGACGTCCATCCCGTAATAGGGACTGAAAATTTAAAAATTATTTTATCACCATTTGCAATAGTTAAGGGGACATTACTACTAGTATCCGCTGCAGTACCGATACCGACATAGGCAGCGCCCACACCATGGTCATCTTCACTAGCAAAAATTGCAACGCTTGTAGTGTTGTTATATCCCACAACACCAAATAAATCTTGTCCCCCAGTATCTTCAAAAACGGCAATCCCTAGAGTTTTGTTGTCAGAACTACCATCGGCCAAGATTGAAGTGTTGATTACTAAAGAATCAGGAATAGTTATCGTTACAGCGCCTTCTGTATTTACGCCTGAAAAAGAAATTCGCCCTTCGACTTCTAAAGTATCGGCTACCCTACGCTTACGGCCGGAATAGGTCGCATTTGTCGAAAGTGAACCTGTTAAAGTTACAGACTCCCAATCCGAAATGTTGTCGAAATCCGCGATTAAAAACGGATCGGGTGAAATTTCTACATCATCAATCACTAAAGTCATTGATGCTTCGCCAGTTAGAACTATAAACCCCCACTCAATTTGAGCGCAATCACTTGGACAATAGAAGTTAGTCACGAACTCGGCGCCGGTGTTGTCAGTGGCATCGGCGTAGGCATCTAAGGTATGTGTATCATCTAATAGTATAGTGCCGTTGGTAGTATCTTTAATCTTGGCGCAAATATTACCGCTAGTGTAGTTGGCCGTACGGTATTGCCATTTTAATCCGATAAACCGCCCACGATAGCCTTGAGGGATATCAATTGGATCACGAGCAACGTAATCATCGGTGTTATCACCTGCGGTCGCACTACCAACGTACTTGATTACTTTACTACCACGGATTAAATCCCCGGCGGTTGTCGATATTGATAAGGTACCCGCGATAGTACCACCACCATCAAAGGTAGCATTATTACCCGTACTGAAATCGTCAGTGGTCATTGATTCGGCGGTGCCTTTTGTATCGAAGTTCAAAGCGCCACCACCGCCACCACCGCCTAATGATTGTTCGGTACCAGTATCATCGAGTTGGTACCAACTACCATCACTCTTTGGGTATATAGCTTGTTTACCCGTTGCCGGTGTACTTGGTGTGGTTTGTTCGGTCGCGATGATATAGCTAACCGCAAGAGGTTGACTATCATCCGGTGCGGATACGCTAACACCTTCACTAAATTCAACTACTCTATCCTCGGCCATATATACCTCACGTAATATTTAATAAATCAGTACAAACAATATCTGTTTGATTCGTTTTCTTATTTATTTCAATAATGGTTACATCTCTAGTGGCGCTACCGCCTATAATATCATCACGGCCTAGGGTGATATCTTCATTTAAATTACTTTCGAAGTGTTGGCCTTTAGTGCTGAATGTGTAATACGCTTTTCGCTCATATAGTAAGGAGGTTAAACGAGTAAACGTATTTGTCGTTTCTTCGGCCACATGATTTATATTTATAATTCTTTCTATACCGTGAAGATGCTTCACCTTAGTTGATACATCGTTATTACTGTTTACCCTATCGGTAACCGTGCCTACATCATCTTCGTCTAGGAAGTTATGTTCATTTTTATAATTAACTTCACTGACTAGATCACGATAAACAATACGTTGATTAAAACCAAGCATTTGTCGTTTAAGTGTCGTGGTTGTCCCCGTACTAGGTGCATCTAGTAGTAAATATTCTATTTCGAAGTCACTACCAAGCGATAAAACGCCTAAGGTAGTGCCTAATATTCGTTTTAATATATCGATTCGTTTAGGGAATTGAAGAGTATTTTTAAATGGAACGGTAAAGGACATGTCGATATCAGTAGCATTAGCATTCGTTTTAGAAGTGCTATCTAGAGTTAATCCGGCATCGGTTAATATGGTATCAACCACATTACCATGAGTTAAATCATCATCATTCCATGCTCTATATTCAACGGTGGCATCTTGATGTAATGGCCCTGTGTAATCCGAATGATTTGTTTCGAAGTTATTAACAAGATCAATCTTTCTAACGCCATTACCGTCAGTGCTAAATGTGTAGTCCCGATTGTATTTTAATTCTAGTCTTATAGGTAAATTATTTTTTTGTTCAGTAGGATCGGTTATATGTACAACACTTATTTCCGGTCGATAAATCGTGTGTGATGTAGTCGGTGTTATTGTGTTGACGAATATTCTCACTTGGTCGGTACTAGTGAGACGTTGAACGTAACCGACATTGGCCGTACTTTCAATATAGATATTGTCCCCGTACCTAAACCAACTATTATCGGCACCGTTGAGAGTTAAAGTGTATTGGTTAAGACCATGACTAGCAACGGCGTCTATACCGTCACTGAAATCGCCGGCGGTATCATTAGCAACATATGTTGACCATGTACGGTTATTACTTGTCGAACGAGTAGTGTTATAGTTTGTATTGATGGCCTTCGGCGCACTACTCATTGTCATAGCACTACCCAACCCGCCCGCTGAAACACTTTGAACCAATGGGAAGTTAAAAACCGTTCGGAACCATGTCACTTTTGAAAAGAACTTCGGAATAGGTTTATTACGATCCGCTAAACGTACATTGGAAAAGGTTGTAGCGTTAAACGTACTCAATAACCAAGTGCCATTACTGTAATATGTGCCGTTTAATGTTGATAAACTAGAATCAATTACAAGTGAAACAACGTTACCCACACTAATGCCAGTTACTCGACCATCATAAAGCTTTTTAATATTGGATAGTTTATCCAAACAAGTCCAAAGCTTTATCTCTTTATTAAAGAAACTATCGTTATCCGTTAAGTATTGTTGGAAATCATCGTCAGGATTAAATAAGGATAAGGTAGTGCTACCTATCTCTAGAAATCCATTAATGACATCCCTTTGGGCCAAACTGAAATTAGGGATATTAGCAATCCGTGCCTTCCACGGTCTCACTTGTTTAGTACTATCCTCGGGATCTTGATAAATGTTCTTATCGTAGTCGTTGGTATAAAAGATATAATAGAAAGCAACAACAACTTTAGACCCCAACGCCGCACCAAGATTAATCGTTATAAGTTTAGTGCTTTGGTCGAAACTATGTTCACCACTAGATGGTGTACCTGTAACAAGTGTACTTGCAACACCATCAACCTCTATCTTGCTTAGTGAAGTGAAGGAAAAAGTCATGGTGTAGGTGGTGCCACTATCCAAGCTTAGATCGTCGGAAATATATCGGGCCGGTTCTAGTCTTGCTAAAACTATTTTTTCCGTTTTATGATCTAGTTTCAATGTTGAATAGTTATTCGCCATAATTAATACTCATAATGTTCGGAGTAAATTTCAAAGGCCCTCACATGTTCTAATATATGGTGAGGACTATCACCTTTAGTACTATTGGTACTTTCAGGACTATCATATACACACGCCAAGTAATAAGTATCTTGGTTGTTAGTATAATTGCTAAATTTAAGATTGATATAATATGTACTAGTAGTAATAAAATTCTCAAGATTGAAATCAAAGCGGCACCACCCATAAAAGTTAGTATCACTAGTCCAATCACTTAGATTAACAGTATTTGATTGTGCATGGTTAATCGTTAAGTCTGTTAATTGGGTCGTGACGTTGCATTGGATGGTTTCACTGCCTCCAGCGGTGCCGATTTTTAATATTAAGGCCCTTATGTATTGTAATTCAAAATTGCGATCCGGCACGAAACTTCCCAATTGCACCTGTTCGTTGCTATCTAGAATTCTAATGCCTCTAGGATTAGGGAAGTTAGTTACTGCCATTAAACTACCTCAACCACGTTAAGATTTACATCGAAGGTATTATATAAAGCATGTTGAAATGAGGGTGGAGAAACAAACCGTACAAACCGGGTAAACTCTCCAATATTATTACTAATAAGACCTTGCGGATCTAAGCTAATATAGAAAGGAGTGTGTGTACCTACAGTTTTAAATATATTCTCAATGGTTTGTTTATCACTTGGACTAACTCTTAATATACCCATACCTGCGAATGAATAATATTTCGTTTTCGTATCAACGTATATTTGACCACCATCGGACTTAGCTATAACTGATTCATCTATTTGATTGAAACTAAAACCTGTTTGGATATTATTGGTTACGTTTTGAAAAGGGCCTAAGAAGGCGTGACCTACTCCGAATTCAGGGCCTAAAGGATTATCCATATCGGCAATAGTAACTCGCCACCATCGATAAGAACTAGCTACAGTATCAATGAAGTTAAACGCACCGTCAGTAGTTCGAGTTAATGTTTCACTTAAAGAGGGTGAGGCCCAACTATCAGATCCATTGCCTTCCACTGTGATAGTCGCGGTCGAACTAATTTGTATTGTTGCGCTAAGGTCTCCAATAAGACCGACAAAACCGACTTCGGCCGCAGCGCCAAGATCTAACTTAAACCACTCATATGGATAATGGTTTCTTTGAGCATCACCAGTGTATGAGTTAGCGCCTGTTAAGTCACTAGACCCCGTGAACCCTAAGGTTTGCCAAATAGCGTTTGTAGTCGAAGTTATGGTTAACTCGAAGTTACTAGCATGACTAATAGTGAATTTATAAGTGGAAGTGGAATAAGAAACGGTGAACCCACTACTAACCGCATTCATTTGTGTTTGAACTTGAGTGGCCATTAACGTGCCAGTTGTATATGCGGTTGCACTAGCGGTTATAGTCGCCGTTTGAGCACCACCATCATCGAAGTATAATTTATTATTAGATGCGGTTATTTCAAACCAACCCGTGGGTTTCCATACTTCACTACGATAACTCGTGAATAAGTTATCAACTTCGAAGTCAGTCTTTTCGGTCGATGCGGTCTTTGTTGTTGTGGTCGCAGTGGCCCTATTTGTATCCATGAAACGGGCCTTACATGTGGTATCGACTGGCATATTTACTCCTAAAACCCGCCTAATCCGCCTAAAGCTAGGCCTTCAGCTACTTCATTAATGAAAGTAGAATCTAGAGTTGAGGTTCTAGACCCGGTTCGATCAAGTTCAATTAATATATCCGCAAAGGCCTTTTCATTTAACTTCACTTCGGTTCTTATGACTTGGGGTGAAGATAAGAACATATCTAATTTGGCCATAGTGTCCGTGTTAACAACACCTTCACCGGGAGTTAACATGGCCGGAACACTATCGGTGTTACCTACACCAGGTACAACACCGCCTCGGTGAAAACCGAAACCACCGAACACGTCACCTACTACAGGTATATCAGCAACGGCACCACCTACACCGCCGAGCACGTCACCAACTATAGGTATATTGCCTAAGATACCGCCCGCAGCACCACCTGCTTTTTTCAATGCACCAGTTAACTCTTCGATTAAAGCATCAATGAATCGACCGGCACCGGAAACCATTTCATCCACTAAGGCCTTACCTACGTTCGGTATTTCCTTGATCAGTGCTAATGGCACCTCAATTGCCAAAGCTTCGGCCAAGGCTAACGACGCTTTAGGCATTCCACGAGCTAAAGCAATAATAATTTCATCCGTTTTTTCTGCTAACGCCTGAACAACCATTGGCATGGCATTGGCCAACTCTTCAATTAAAACAGGTATGTTTTTTACTACGTTCTCAATAAAGACAACCGCACCACGGGCAAAAGCGCGTATTTGTTGCCGCATTTGTTCTTCGTTTTGGCCAAGTAACTCGGTTAATGGTTGAGCAATAGCACCCGCACCAGGAAAAAATGCATTAGCTGCGGCACCTGCACCGGCGGCGAGTAGTCGACCTGCACCCGCACCGCCTTGCTGAATAGCGGATATTCCTGCACCGACCTGGCCCATTCTTGTCTCAACTCGCTTCCTTTCAGCGGCCTGTAGTTTCTTAGCAAGATCAAAGAAGGCCTTTTCTTCGGCCTCAAATGCTTTTTTCTTTTCATCGGCGTTCTTTTTGGCCTCATCGGCATTCTTTTTAGAGGCCCCCATATTTTTCACAATTGCTTCGGTTTGTTGGTCGATTGCTTGAGTAGCTTTGGTCGTACTATCGACAATAGTAAATCCTGTAGCCTCAAGTTGACGATCAAGATCTTGATTACCCGAAACAACGTCAATGATATCATCAATCCAACCGGAAACCGCTTTTCGTGTTTCGTTTACGGTTTTACCGATTTCACCGAACGTTTTAGCTAAACTTCTGGCCGCTTTACGAACCGAATCACTTTTGACAATGAAACCGCCGAACTCCTCAAGTAAGTCACCAAATGAGTTTTTTAATTGAGCAATGGCACCGTCATAAGTATTTAATTCCCCCTCGGCACTACCTTTGAAGCGAGCACTTAGTAACTCAATCCCTTCACCGGATTGTAGGGCCTCTTTACCTAGGTCTTTCAATTCCGGGATAGCTTCACCAAGCTCACCGGCGAACCCGCCGAGTGTTTTGGCCACGTTTCTAGTAGCTGATTCAAGATCAATACCTAAAGCGGCCGACATATCAGCGGCGGCGGCCACGATTTGCTTAGCTTGTTCATTAGTAGCGCCGAACGATTTGGCCAAGGCCAATTGATTTAATGCTACTTCGTCACCAACGGTAGACATTTTTTGCAAGTCCGAAGCGAACTTTTGCATATCATCCGATGCTTTTTGACTGAAATCTCCGGACGTTCTTAATGCGACATTGAGGCGGTTTACAGCTTTTTCTTGTTCTTTAGCTGCATTGGTTAGTACTTCAAGGCCTTTAAAGGCAGCAAAAGCCGCACCAACCGCACCGATAGCGTTTTTCATTTTATCGAAACCACTAACGGATTTATCGGCGCTTTGTTTAACCTTACCTAGTTTCTTGTCGATATCGCCAAGTTGTTTTTTAACATCTTGTACGCCTTTGGCGGTCAAATCGACTAGTACCTCAATATCACCGGCCATGGTTACCTCTTGAGTTTAGTGTCATGCACGTATTCTTTAAAAGCGCTATGACAAACTAGCATTGTTTGGGCCTCGAAATCGTCCAAGTCACTCATGTTAACTTGATAGCCCATATCCATTAACCCCCTTACGCTTAGATATTCTTGAACCAATAAGCGTGCTCGGTTTTGTCCGAGAGGGTTTTCGACACCCAAATAAACTAATTTACATTCGTTTTTTATTTGGGTGGTTAGGCGTTTCCCAAATTAACGCCTCTAACGATGGTCATTCCAACTTCGGTTACGAAAGATGAAAAGTCCTCGTCATATTCAAGTTCATCTAGTTTGTGAAAAGGCTTTTTGCCCTTTCGTACATCTAGTTTTAAAACATATTCGTTACACACATCGTATAACTTATCTAAACTACCGATATTGTCGCTCAATCCGACTTCACCCTCTTTACTTGATTTAAAATTGATTTCACGTAATAGCTTATTACGTTCAAGGTATTTCGGTAGTTTGATTTTGACTTTACCTGAATAGGGGTTTGGGTTACCCAATACTTCTTTTTGTAATTCGTATTCGAATTCTTTCATGGTACCTCCCGATAACCCCTCCTTAGGTCTTATAAAAAGTTAATGTGAATATCTTTATTAGTTGTGTTCACATGGGCCGTGGCCTCTATTGAAAACACAACATAACCATCTTGTTCAAGAACTGGTATTGCTTGGATTGAAGCTTGCGGCATGTACACGTTTAAAACGGTGCCCGCCGTCCAGTTGTTACCGTCTTTTTCACCCGTGTTGAACATAACGGCCGTATCGGTATTGTTGATGAACTTATCAAACAATCCGGCCTCGTGTTGTTCAAGTGCCATTGTACAACTAAAGGTAGCTAACCTTGAGCTAACGAGTGAGCTATCAATCCCACTAACCGCGCATATTGATGGTATATCAACTTTCGGAGTTGCAATAGTGAAACTTGCATTTGTTACTGGCCTACAATCAGTGTCGCCAAAAGCACCAATTAATATTTCAGAGTGTTTTACAACGATGCTATCTTGACCATCATAAGATGGTGTGGCCGGTACATCGTAAGTAATAGCTGAATCGCCAGTATATGTAGTCGCGCCGGTATCGTCTGCTCCCACAGTAAAGCCCAGCACAGAGTTACCGCAGGTTGTTCCGGTGTTGGCCCCCGTATTCCATAAAAGAGATAAGGTGCCGCCGTCAGTACTAATGGTAAATTTCCCTGTAGTGTCAGAGAAACTACAAGATATAGTATCAGTAGTTAGGTCATTCATTCGGTCGGCTACTTCGCGAGCTACTTCATGGGGGTTGTTGTAAGTCTTAGCGGTTAGTGTTGCATTCTCTTCGCCACCACCGTCATTAAAGTCCAAAGAATCATTCGATGAGGCGGTAACAGTAATCGGATTGAAGAAAAATTGAATGCCTTCAAACTCGAAAGTGGCCTCGGCCAATCCATTAGCAGGAAAGTTCATACTCATTGAAGTAGTACGACAACCGGCCATGGCTTGTTGAAAAGCTGACGAACTAGATGCTTGAAAGTGAAATGCACTATACGTGACGTGTCCCGTTTCAGCGGCACGGAAGTGATTGGCCTTACCTAAAGCGGTACCTGTTGCCGGTGCGGTTCCAACATTGAAATTTAAATCAAGTTGGTTGCCTGCCGAATCAACGTTATAAACGTTTCTCACGCTATAACCGTTCGTTGCATCTTTGATTAAAACCGCTTGGCCTTCAAGGAAGTTATCTTCTTGATCCGAACCCATTTCCAAGTGACCGCGAGTTGTAGCTGTACCCGCAACACTCGTTCCACTTGTACTATATTCAGTACCATTATCGGTTTGTGATCCAATACAGGATTTTATTAATACAGCGATTTCCGGTGCGGTTCCTTCGGTTCCACTATGTCGGATATAGACGGGTAATGTACCTCGTGGCGCTTCCTTAGCTGTATAAGACTTAGTTGGTGCGATTGCATCGATTAGTTCGGTTGATTGAACCGTTTCTAGTCGACCTTCAAATGTGAAACCTTCACGTATAGGAATAAAATCGGCCGCAGCGGCGGTGGCCAATGTACCCTCGGTTGACTCTTCATTGGCCGCAAAAACTGACGACCTATATTGTTCTGCCATTTTACGGCCCCCTTTTTATATGGTCTCGCTTATTGTGAATATGAAATTTACAGTTGTTGTTATTATAATACTTTCCTCTAAGTCTAGATACTCTATTGCCGTTCGATTCACGAAATCAATCCGCTCAATACTTGACGGGATTGTTATTTGATCCGCGTTAAGTAAGTCTTTTCGCAATAAAATAGCATCTTCGACTAAACTTTTAGTTAATGTTTGTAGCGGCGTTACATTATGAGATGTACGCCTTAAGGCCTCGGTCAAAATTATACTGATTTCTTGTTCAACCCATGTCTCTTTTAATAATTGAAAATCACTTTCAACCGCGTCACCAACTAGGATACCGTAACCGTCCCTTAACATACCAAACGAGTTATCTGTTAAGTCATATGGGTTAGGTATGGCCTGTTTAGAACTAAAACCTGTAATACCCGGTAGGGTAGTGTTGATTAGTTCGTCATATATTGTAGTAAAATTACTCACGCTAAGGCCCTATTATATCGGTTAATACTACCTCTAGTTAATTTTCCTTGTTTAAAACCTAGTTCATCCCGGTCGGGTTGAGCGTCCATGTCTTTATCAATAACCGCTGAACCAATAGCATTGATTAACGCTTCATTATATTTTGTCATGGCCTTTACAGCATTATCTTCAAAGGAGGTACCCATACCGTCATAGGCCATTTCAGCTACTTTATGAACTGCGGCCCAACGGAAATCGGATTTATCGAGTATGTTACCCGCACCGAAGATAACTTTCTTCGTTTTTAACTCTTGTAGTATCTCTTTGGCCGCGGTTACGTGTTGTTCTTCCCAACTAGACTTAGAATCAGTATCATCCCAACCGTTCATTGTGTTAGTTCTAACGAGGTCGGGATATTTGGCCCCTAAATGATTATCATCACTGAAAAGGTGACCTACCCAACTAAGAGTTGTCCCCGCATCCAAGTCAGCGCTAAAAGCAAGGCGTATCCAATAGTGGTCATATATTTGTAGACTTCCGAGTCCAGTAACCAATTCAGTGCCACTTGCATCTTGAGTATCTTCACGTCCCCAGGCAGTGGCCTTATCTGTAGACCAAGAGATATAACCATTTTGTCCCCAACTCGCACCGCTTGATAACGTTTCATCAAATAACTCTTTAGTTGAGGCCCAAGCGCTACCATCCCAAACGGTTAAAGTAATCGTTGAGGCGGCGGTGTTGGCCGTTCCGAATTTGAAGTAAAGGTGATTAAAGGGGAAGCGCGATCCAATATATACATAATCGTCGGCAGCGACAATATCCATAGTAGGAGTACCGCTATAATAATTATTAACATCAACGGTTTTATCCTCAAGGGTGGTGTTGTCCTCATGTAATAACCTTATATCCATCGAGATACTCCAAACAAGAAATTAATCACTAATAACGTATTCTAAAAAAAGAACTAGGGCGCCAGCGGTAATTGCTTCGGTAGCAATTACCCAACTAATATCCCTAGCTGCGGTTGTTTTAATGTACGCTGCTTTAGAATCATCATCATTACCTTTAGTATCGCAATCCTGTATCCCTGCATCGAAAGTATTAGTGCCTTCACTAATTGCAATAGCTGCATGTAGGTCACCGTCAGTAGGGATATTAATTGCGAATGTAGCCGCGTCCGTGGAACTAGTGAAGGTTGTAATTACATCGAACCAACACTTAGTTACAATCGCATTGTCTGGTAGTACAACCCCACTAGCAATTGTACTTATCGCACCACCATCAACCGCGAAATCATATGTGGCCCTAAGCAATCGCCTCGGTTGTAAACCGTCAGTAGTACCCACCTCTAAGTCTGCTTCGGTTACAACTCCAGCGGCTATCGATGCAACACCCGCATTAGTAAGGGCAATATCGCCCGATACCGCAACACCCGTTGCTACATTCGAACCGTTCCCTACATATATTTGAGCACTAGTTAGTGTTTCTAATGCTGAAATGGAACTATCTATAGCATCAAACTTAGTATTCAATTCAGGAATGACGAAATCAACGGCCATAATCTTGGTCGTGTAAATTAATAATAAAATTGAAATCCATCTCATAAATACTCCTATATTCTAATCCCAGTACCGAAGCTGTCCATGCTGGCAATACCGGCTAAAGCATCTTTCAAGTACCGCTATAATAATTATTAACATCAACGGTTTTATCCTCAAGGGTGGTATCATCTTCATGTAATAACCTTATATCCATTATATATCTTCCTTCCAAACTAGAGATGCTGTGACGTTTGAAGCGGCACCACTTACCACTTTAGCATAAACCGTTAGTGTCTCATTTGCGTGTAATTCTATATTAAGGCCTTGCATATTTGATGAGGTTACACCCGTGGCACCTATTTGTGACTCGAAAATAGCATGTCCAGCACCGCCCGGATTTAATGAGTCTGCATGATCACCAGTATCATAAATAACAACTGATTCACCTTCTTCGTGGTATTGGTAATTAGTTTCTCCAAGTGTTGCATCTTTTACTAGTTTAAAAACAACCTCTTTAGATGAGTCGGTTGAAACTTCTACTCTCTCCAAAACTATACGGCCTAACATTGCTTTAGACCCAAAAGTCTCTAAACCTTTAATTGTTAAAATAGCTTCAAAAGCCGTACTAACAGAAGTATTTTCATTTGATTGAGCATGAGACTCTGTTAAGAGTTTAGATTCTCCCTCGATGAAAGTAGCACCACTAGCCCCATAAACTGATAAATCAGTTGTTGAGCCAAGGGATGCCGCTGTCCAACCTATCTTTAGAGCAACATTACTAATACTTGGTTTTGTATTTGCATTTTGATAATCAATTGTATGAACAAGGACAAAAATTCTTTTATCAGGATGAAGAACGTAAAAGCTAATTGGTCCAAAACCTAAATAGCTCACTTTAATCATGTAGACGTTGCCTTTAGTAGAATCAAAATCGCTTGGTAAAGACTCTCCATTCCAATCCGCTTGAGCAATAGTAGAATTGGTTTGTGCTGCTCCTGTCGTGATTGCCGTGAATGAACCAGTCATGCCTGAACCACTAATACTATAAGTTCCAGACTTAGCACCTACGTTTTTAGATTGAAACAAAACTTCATCATCTACCTGCTCAACATTCCAAACTGATTGATTCGCTGCCATCCAAGCTTCAATTTCATAAGCATTATGTTGAACAGTTCCTGTTGTAACAGGGATGCTATATTCCACACTATTTAAAGTAAGAGTTAGAGTTCCATTCCCTGCACCCGTAATTGTTAATTTTCTTTGTTCCTGGGCACCATAGTTATCAAAAAGAATTCCAAAAGTAGTACCTCTGTACCCAAAAGCAATGGTATCTTGAACATTAAAAAGGCCAGCAAATTGTAGACTACTTGCCACAGCATTAGAGTCAAACCTGGCCGTGAACCTTGCCATTAGTCCTTGACCTTCTCGGTAGATTGTTGGTTTTGCAGTTCGGATAACTCCGTAACCGCCAACATTTGTCCCAGTAGTGCACTTAAACATATTGTCTTCAGTGCCAACTGACCCGCCTGTAGCTGTAAATGTTTCTACATTTTCGAGTATTCCGTATTGTGCTGACAGTTTAGTGACCGGGGTTAATGATTCGGTCATGTGATCCCCGAAACTAGATCTATAGGCCGGTGAAGGAATAGGCCTCATTCTCAAGTCATACTTAGCACCATCAGTAGATAGTTCTGCGGATTTTCTTAAGACTTCATTACTGTGATCGTCTACTGGAGTTGTTGCTTTATCCGCCATCTAAGTTACCTCCAAGACTTTGGTCGTTTTCCATAAAACCGGGAGGCAATATGAAAAAGAGGTAAAACCGATTACCCTTTAGTATTGGATTACCTTTTATTTCAATCTTAAAAGGTAAAGCACTAACCCATTGAGCTAGTAGCTCGGGGTCTTTACTCCAAACAACACGTAATTGTGTACTAACTTCGGTCATAGTTAATTCCTAGTAATAAAAAGGGTGCCCATTACGAGCACCCAATATTTAAAATTAAGAATTAACTGAACCTAAATAGTAGCTAACGTAGAATAAGATCTTACCCGCAGTTAGATTGGCCGTACCAATCGTTATGGCAAAATCGGCATCGTTAGCACTATTTACTAAAAATGGAATACGGTGGTCATTCGTATCGTCCCATAATAATGCGTGAGTTGATGTACCCGCACCACTAACGTAATCGGCTACTAATGTGGCCTCTGCGGTAGCTACTAAGTAACCATCCGCATCGGTAGTGTTTCCTACCGCAACGGTTGAGGAGGTACCTACAACCGCAGTGATTACTCTTAAGTGTACATCAAAAACTATAGCGTTTTGAGGGAGTACACTATATCCGTCTTTAGCAGAAAGATCGATTGCGCCTGTAGCGCCACCATCGACTGAAAAGTCATAAAGGTACTCTTGTACCTGTAATCCGTAATTTAATAATGCTGACATATGAACTCCTTAAAAATCTTAAACGTTATTTAAATTAATTCTTAGTAACAAAAACTTTAGTTTTCATTATTAAGATATTTCAACAACCCTTTCATCATCAAGGAGTACATTACCCATTAACAAGTCAACATTGACTCTTGTTCCACGGATACCGTCAGCACCCATTGAAACAACTTCAATGTTAAGTTCTTGTTGTACGGCCAAGGCCAACATTGATGGGTGAAAGAAATAAGAAACGTCACCCGCTACAGTAGTGAACTTAGGTTGGAAACCTAGGATAGGTACGTTAAATTCACCGGATGATACTGGTGAACCCGATGGAACGAAATCACGTGAAGTAAATCCGGTGATTCCATATAAATCAACCCATTGCTCTGAACCTAGTACCATGACTAGATTTTCTTGAGGACAATTGGCCTCCATTAACAACTCTTTTGCCTCTTGAATATCGGCAAGAGCTAGAGTTGTACCCGAGTCAAAAGCAATTTGATGGTCAGGTGCGGATGCACTAGGTACGATTGTAGAAACAATCAACGCTTGCATCTTTTTCATTATTGAATAGATAGCACTATCACGCGCTTTATCCATGAAAGGAAGCGATTGTAATTGTGCTCGTTTAGTTACAATGAAGTCCTTAAACGGGCGTTGGTTAATAGTTAATTGTGTTTGAGTGATAGTTACCGCATCGGCGTCACCGGCGGCACCTTCGGCCAAAAGATTAGCTTGGTCGAAATCAGGGAATTGAGGGATATTAACAATATCACCCATATCTTTGATTTCGCCTTCCCAATCACGAGAAACCGAATCGTTAAATGGGAGTGAGGCCCTATTGACCTCTTGGAAACGTTGTGACCATACCTCGGGAACAATAACAGTAGTCTCTGTTCCTGTACTGAAAACTTGATTTGCCATAAGACATACCTCTATCTTTAGTGGTTATATCCTCCGGCCAATCACCTTAGAGAACTATTTAGCATTACGCTTTTCAATTAATTTTTTCATTTCAGCGGCGTACTTAGCAGGATCGGTCTTTTGTAGTTTCAAAATATCCGAGTAACTAAGCGCCTTACCTTGGTTAAAGTTCGGGTTACCAGTGTTCACGTTTGGTGGCCCTTGTTCTTTAAACCAATACGGCCGTGAAGCTTTTAGCTTTTCAACGAACTCACTCGCACCATGTATATTAACGGAACCTCGGTCGGTTGTTTCAATCTCGACCATTTCAGTATCCATTAGTTTTAAATCTTCCAAGGCCTCTTTACGAATACCTTGTTCTAGTGCGGCACGTTCTACGGCCTGAACCTTTTGAAAATTGAAAAACACGTTTCGGTCGTTATCCTTTTCTTTTCTTAAGGTCTCGACCTCTTCGTTTTTCTTTTCATACAGTTCTTTGTAGTTAGAAGCGGTTTTTAATTTGTCCTCTTCTAACTGTTTAATGCGGTCAGCTAGTTCGGCCTCACGTTGTTGGGCCTCTCTCGCTTCACGCTTGAAACGAAACATGTCCTCCTTATATTTATTTTCACCGGGTTTTTCGACAGGTTCTTGAGACTTGTCGCCCGGATCAACATTTGTAGGGTCAACATTTTCGTTTTGATTGGGAACAGTTTTCATTGGTACCACCAAGGAAGGGTAAGGCACGGCCTTACATGTTTATATTAAATTTAAAATGCTTTTTTGACAAGATCGGTTAAAATTCGTTTCATATTTCTCATAATAGCCGGTTTAAATACTTCGTCACGCTTAAAAGGCAACATTCTACGAGCTTTCATCTTTGAAGTGCCTTCATTGTGCCATTTGGCCTTTTTATCTTTAAAAGCAATGACGATTCCTTTCTTAGTTAGATTCATTCGGAATGATTTGAGCATGTCCCCGCTAAGTTTTAGGTTAACGGGTGAGGTGTTTTTACCGAAACGAGCGTATCGACCGGCGCGGATCGCTTTTTTGTAGCTATCAGTATAGGGTGCAAATCGTTGTCCTTTGACTGGAGATTTCCCTAATAAGATGTGATTCTCAATAATGTCTCGTTTCATTGTAGTTTTTAGTTTTTCGAAATACTTCATACGAACCAAGGACATTTGGCGTGTCCAAAGAGATTTCATATTTTTGTACTCTTTACCTTTCAGTTTCAGAGTTACTTTTGCTCCCATGATAGTCCTTAATGATTCGTTTTATTTCACTTTCGATATTGCGTTTAAACTTTTGACCGCCCTCGGGTAGGTATTGCCGAGTTGGTAGCGTGTCACCCCGTTGGTGGTTAAAGGCCTTAGGCGCTTCGGACTTATCGAACACGCCAACCTCAATCCCCCGGCCTTTTTGACGGAACTCGAAACTATTCCAAAGGTCACCCTCTAGATTAAGATCGGCCATATTTCGACCTTTCTTTTTCGCATACTGGGGTGAAAGGGTTTGTTTATAACTGCCACCTGATACTGGACTGACTGCACGGCTTAGGTTTTCAATCATACCGTCAATGACCGCTCGACCTATTTCCTCTTTGGCCGCGGATTTTTTCTTTATTTTGTCGTAACCGTCATAATCGGATAAATCGAGGAAAACGGTTACTTTTGATTTACTTATTTTGGCCATAGTATTCCAATAAGTCGTTATATTGGTGGTAGGGTATTAGTACCGTGGGTTCACCGCCCCAATCGAAGTCAATAGAGTTATTTTCTATTCTAGTCACTGTTCGGGTTGTTACTTTTCCGGCACGGTAGAACTCTCCCGGGCCTTCATGGAAACCGTCAGTAGAATATGATTTCGGCTTCGGTTTCTTCTGTTTCCGTTTCTTTTTCTTCTTTGGCATAAACACCTTCCATTATATATACATCGTCACCATCTTTATCGGTATATAGTGAATACATTCGCATACCAATGTGTACAAATGGACTGCGATTGTAATCATCTTCCCAGCAATCATTCAGGTTGCTTAGGATCTTGTTCATCTTCGCGAACATTGTCTTTTGCTTCGTCGTCCATTTCATCATCTTCTTTATTATCACCCATGTCATTTGGATTTCCAAATGACAATAACTTGAGTGAATTGTATTTCAATTTATCTTCTAGGACTCTTTTGAACTTATCTTCGGCCTCTTCACGCGATAGATCCGGGTTATCACGCATGATGGTATCAATGGCACTATCAATCCCTAAGTCTTTTCGTTTCTCAAGTATTTCTAGTTTTTCCTTATCTGACATAACTCGTTTGGCCTCGGGGAAATCTAAGGAGACAACTTGAGATAAGTCAAACACACCTAACTCTTTAAGATCGTCATGAGCAACTCCGCGATCAAGTAGCATATTGTGCCAACGGAATATAACTTCAAAAATCTTTGGTTCGTTATCTCGGTAGACCTCTCTTTGATCTTCAATATCATCTATATTCTCACTCATACGAATCATTTCTTGAATACCACTAGCTGCACTGACGGCGCTTAGTTCACCGCGAACAGTGCCCGGTTCAAGATTGTTAGTTGATAACAATAGAGCAATATATTGTTCGATCATTTTCATATGTGATTCAATGGGAGGCGCTGAACTAGCGAACCCTATTTGAGTATCGGGGTCACCTTCTTTAGTTTTCATTAGGATCGCATCACTAGGGCCAACCTTTACGGTTTCGGGAACGTTCGGCCCTATTAGGTAAAATATTCCCTGGCCTTGCAGTTTCGCAACGAAGTACAAGTCAGTTAATAGTTGATTGATAAGGATTGCACCGTCAATTAAGTCCTCACCACCAATGGCCCAAAATTGACCGTCTTGGTCTTTAGCGAAATTGCAATAGGGTATCATTCCAATTGGATTATCAACATTGCCTTTGTTTTCACCCGTGACATACTCACCTTTCACGTCAGTAGTGAAATGATATTTAGTTGACCACCATACGAACTCCATACGATTAGAACCCGCATCGTCTGGAGAGTCGGCAATGATTTGGTCTACATCGTCACCATAACGGAAGTTAAGGCCTCTATTGTTTGAGCGTAGACCGGAATGATTTGGTGGTTTAACACTAGAACTAGAATCATCAAGGAAGTAGCTGAATATCCAAACCCTACCGATTTCCGGGTTTTCAGTATCTTCAATGACGTCATATAAATAAGGTGCCAACACCTGTGAACGGATCTTCCACAGTCCACTAATTGGGTCGAGGTAAGGAAGGGCACCATATGCACAATTGCGGAATAGTTCGAGATATTTGTTAACCTTTTTCATTTTCGTGTTGTGGTTTAACCAATCAACATAACTCGCTACTTGTTCCTCCGTT
>JAAOEI010000069.1_pt1 | contig 37193 bp, 55 predicted proteins | sample 7059261 | NCBI WGS metagenome assembly JAAOEI01 (sample SAMN14008812, study PRJNA610033) | viral metagenome | isolation source: viral particles filtered from seawater | place: China: Hangzhou Bay, Yangshan Deep Water Harbour | collected 2017-10-31 | reverse complement strand
ACCATATACTCTAAATAATTGTGCATAGCTGTACCTCTTTTGCCTGCCACATTCTTGACACGTTCTGCCTCAGTCTTGCCAACTTTAGCCTGCCACCTTGCAATAGACTCTCGCTTCTCGTCGCTCTGGGTAGCTGCTAGTATAGTTGTAACAGATGGTAATTTTTCGTTACCAACTTCATAATGTCTAGCGTCATTGACTAGAGAACGCACAGACTTTGGGTAGTTAAATTTTTTATTCCATTTCATTTTATAAGATTAAGTTGCCTTTCTTTTTTTCTATAGATAGGAGATAGATAGTCCATGTAAAATTGAGTCATGGTCATGGCTCTTTTCTTTCTTTTAATTTTACTAAACGGAATAAGCTGGCTGTATAATTTTTTTAAATCAGGAAGATTACTTATCGTTATCATTTTACTAGGCTTACGATTATTTTTTTTATAAACTTTACCGTATCTTACATTATAACCTAATCTACACAATTGTTCTCCTATGTAGTCTACATGACCTATGGCTGTAGAATTTAATACATAATTAAACATAAAAGATTTTTGATTATGTCTGTATTTATATTTAAAATGTCCTTCAGCATCAGAATAGCCAGCAAGGTAAGGCATAGAAAATTGTCTTTGATGCATTCGTCTATCATGACACTTTAAAAAATCTCGGAAGTGTCCCTCTAACATTTCTCTTCCTCTTTCTTTCTTTTCTAATAAATAAGGATAAATTAAAAATAAAAAGAACCATGCTTTAGTTTTATATATATTTACATTGATAATTGGTTTTGCATTTGCACTTGTTTCTTTTTCATACAATTTAGTTCGTTTAGATAAACTTAATTTAAGATCTAGTTTTTCCGCTAATTGAATAATAGGTTCTGCAGCTTCTTCTGTTAAACTAACTTGGATTCTGATTGTTTTACTTGTTGCAGAGTTCCAACCAATAGCACCATCACCATCTATAAGTCCGGCATAATACTGTAATTCTTCAGGTTCAAATTTAGCAAGTAAGTCTATATAATAAGATGTTAAGTGTCCGTCTTTTGAAGTAAGTTTAGGAGGGTTTTTCTCATTTTTTATATCTTTTACTTCTCGAATTGTTTCTGTAATTATTAATGGCTTACTATTCTTTCTTTTCATTTTCTCCTTTAAAAAACTTTTTTAAAAATTTTAAATAATTTATATCTTCGGGGCTTCCTTGCGCATTGGAACTTGCCCCTCTTGATATCCGAGCTTCGTCGCTAGCTTTCGCATCATCGCTTAGGTCCAGGGAAACGCCAGTGGCAGGATTTGTACCCCTATCTCGGTCACTTTTTTTAATCACGGTATCCAGTTCCTTTCTCTCTGTTAGCCCATCGTTTACGCCATGCGTAAGAATTTAATTTAGCACCGATAGACTCCATCCAAGACAATGGAACGTCTTTGAATTTTTTATATTTTCTTTTTATAAGATCGATTGTGTCAGGTATTGTTCTAATCATAATAACTTTCTCCAACAGCTGTCATTTCATATTTGTAACAAAGTCTTGCTAACAAATCCCACTTACCTCTTTCTCTACACTTCTTCATTATACATTTAACTCTAAATATTAAGTCTGTTCTTCTATTTCTTGGTATCATTTTCTCTTTCTGTGTCTACCCATATACCAATCACCAGGTTCGTAATCCCAACGTTTACCATGGTGACCGCGTACATCGGCATACCACATTCTTAATCTAACAATAAGTTTTTTCCACATCATATACTGCCACTATTCCTAAACTGTTTTAGCTGATCTTCAACTTGTTTTGTTAGTCTTTTGTTATCTGTTCTTAATTGATCAATCTCTTCGTTGAGTCTATCAATATGTTTATGTAAATATTCGTTTCTCTGTATCCAAATATCAACAGGAACATCAGCGTTCTTGTATTCTTCATGTTCTGTCATGGCTTTCATCATTTTTTTATATTCACCTATCTTCATTTTTTACAGTTCTCTTTCGATATATTTACTTCACCTTTTTCTTTTATCCAAACATAACTCCATTCAGAGTGATCTGGAGTACATGCTTTACCAAACTGAACCCTATATGTACAGCTTGTCAGAAATAAGGCGACTATTATTGCTAATAGTATTATTGTTTTCATTTTTTATTTCCTTCCAAAAGTTTTTTTACAATAGTCGAAGTAGGATCTAATAGATCATTTGGATCAAAAGTTCTACTGCAATTTGTTGTGGTCAATACCACTATAATCATAAGTAAAATCTTCATCTTCAATCTCCCCTGTTGATTCACACTTCGAACATTGTATTGTTATTTTTTCTCTTTCGTACTGGTCTTTCCATATCCTTCGATATCCATTACCAGCACACCCGTCACAAATTTTACGCACCATTGGGCATCCATTTGTTGACTTTATCTTTTGCTTTTCTGTAAATATATCTTGGATCGTATCCTGCATATATACATACAGTACAAAAGTCTCTGTTGTTTAAATCAATCCACTCTAAAGCAGATCTCATTTCACCATAAGTTAAAGGCAGAGCTTGGCATCTCTTTGAGCATGCTTCGTACACACCCTGAGATAAAACAGCTTTCCAAAGTTTTTGCTCTGGTGTTTTATATTCAGCGTTTTGTAATTCGCTATTTGCTAATTCTGCCATTTAACTTTCTCGCTTTCTCATTCACTAATGTTTTTACAACTTGGCTACGACTTAACTTAACGTCTGACGCTAACTTAGTTTGTAACTTCGTTATGGTTTCGTAGGTGGCATTATCCACCGTTATGTTTTTGTATTTACTGAAGTCAGTCATACTTTTACCTTTCATGTTATATTTATATATAGGACTTTGTATTAAATATACAATATATTGTCAACAATTATTTGTCACAAATATAGCCAATAACTTTCTTTTTATTGTACACGTAATAATAGTGATTTGTCATAAAAGTCTTTTTCTGCTTCTCTTTTACAACTACATTTTGATGCCACCATCCTGAACAGGATATTCCATGTATTTCAAATCTATCTAATTTTATATCACCCCCAAATGTAAGATACATTAGGGTGATCATAATGGGTTTCATTACCGACCTTGGCCTCTGTATCTTTTCTTTGTTGGTGGTTTTCTTTTGTTTCTATTTTTGGTGTGTACACCTGGACGTTTTTTAGGAGTTCGTTTGTGGTAATTGTTTACCCCAAACATAGGTTTTTTCTTAGCCATCTTGCTCCTCGTTTTGTTTCATTCTTTCAACAAAGGCTCTGTCTCTATCATCTAGTTTTAAATACTTGATAGAGCCATTTATGTATTGTCTTGTTTCTTGCCCGCACATTGTGCATTTGTAATAGTCAGTTACTATTGCAACTAACAATGTATCTTCATGACAATGCGGACATTCACCATGAACAGTGTCTATATAACCTATTTTAAATCGATGTTTCATTTAACATTCCTGCAATTACTATTCTGTCCTTTTTATTATAACCAGGCTCAGGAGTATGTTTTATATCTTTATTCCAAATAAGCCAATTGTTTTTAGATAATTCTACATCAAAATTTTCAAACTTAGTACCTAAATTACTGTCTGTAATATACAAAAGACAAGAAATTACAGAGCCATGAGTATGCCATTTTGGTTCTATTGTTTCTCCTTTTTTAACATAATACACCCACATCTTATTAACATTTAGTTTCAGTTCTTGCTCAATAGATTTTTTAAAAACTTTAAATTTATTATGAACAACAGCATCTGATTGATGTTTTGGATGTTGACACATTATATCTACACAACATTTATTTGTTTGCACGTACTTTATTAATTGTTTTCTAAAATTAGAAGTATTTGCTTTTTGAATTAGTTTAGATTTTTTTATTCTAACCATGGCTTGTATACGACTTTGCCATCTTCTCTTAATGCTCTAAGTGATTGGTTTCTGTTGTGATCAGTAGAGTAACTACAATGTATCCAGCCTGAAGTTGGTTCGTTATCTTTATAAAATTCTAAAATGAGTTGGTCGTAATCAAGTTCATTCTTGATGTATAAAGCTAGTTCTCTATTGTCTACACCTGGTATTTCAAAATCTGCTGCGGCTGCATTGTTGTCAGCTACATGTTGGCTGTTAACTGAACTTCCTATTTCTAGGCACAGCTGTGCACAACGGAATCCTGATGAAATAATTAATGGTTTTTCAAAGTGTGATCTAACTGGCTGTAATATATTTGTAGCCAATGCTTTTAAATTTTCTATCTGCGCTGGGTTAGGATTGTTATTGATTCCCTTCCTCTCAGCGACCTGGCTTTTGGTAAGCTCGTCTAAAGTTATGTTAGCCGTTAATTTCATGGTCTAAGTGTATAAAGTATCATACCTATTACAAAGAGTAATGCAACAAGAGTATTTACTGGAAATGAGAAGTCCATTATTCAGCAATTCCCATAAGCCACAGCATAAGAAAAATATAACAGATTGGTTCCATTAGTTTGCTAAAGGATTCTTGCTGCTCGCTTTTAGTTCCTTGATTTCTAATTCTAAAACTTCGATTGTTTTTTCTAAAACAGATATCTTTACATTCTGGCCTGCTATTTCTTTTACAAGTGGATCAATATCTAAAGCACCTAAATTAGATAGTTGCTCTTGCATCTCACCATACTTAACAAAGCCAGCACCGATTGCACCAAGTACACCGATTAACGCTGCGATACCTGCTAGTTGATCTTTTAATTTACCCATTTTCTAATACCTTTATTTCTTGTAACAATTTTTGCTTTTGAAGTCTAATACTATTAATCTCATTTTGTTGTATAAAAATAGGGTCATTTTGCTGATATTCACCCAAAGTCTTAGTATATAATAGTCTATCATCATAAAGTTCTATCTGGTCCTCGTAAATTTTTCTCTCTTTATAAAACGGAACATTATAAGTCAAGAGAACAGAATTGTCTATCATCGCATTTATTTTTATGATATTCTTAACTTTTAAATTTTTATCGACATCTTTAATTTGTTGATCAATTTTATCAAAGGTTTTTGCTAATGAAACATTTCTTTTTTCATCTACGGAGTTGCCGTTGCTGCCGCCTTCAGATTGTTCTGTTTGTGCTTCTTCTGTCTTCGGTTCTGACTCTGATTCATTCTCTTCCTCGGCAGGAAATTGTTCAGCCAGTGATGCTGGTTCCTGTTCCTTCTCCTTTTCCTCAGGGACAGCTTCCTCTTCGAGAAGACTTACCATTTGAGGTTCCTTCTCTTCCTTCTCTTCAACCATTGGCTCACTAAATTCTTCGACCATTTTGGGTTCTTCTGTGTTCATTTTGGGTTCTTCATACATTGACACCATGGGAAATTCTTCTTCAAATTTAAACTCTTCTTCAAGTTTAAACTCTTCTTCAAACTTTACTGTTTCTTCTATCTTTTCAAACTCTCTAAATAGTTCTTCATTAGTTTCAGTAAATTCAGTTAATGTAGCTGTAGGTATTGGACTGTATGTTAAATCTAATAATGTAGCTGTAAGTTCAGCACCTAATAAGTTTGGACCAACTGCATCTGTGCTGTTAGGTGAGTCGCCATCTAAACCTGAAAATTCCCAGCTCCAGTTTCTTGCACCTGTGCTATTATGAATAACTGTATCTGTGTAGGTAAAAGTGGTTCCGTAATATCCAGCATCATTGTTTCTGTTTTGTGTAACACTATTTAATACAGCTCCTGCATCATCTAAAATTTTTACTGTTGTTGAGTAACTATCTCTTCCTGCTGTATGCGCACCACAGGCATAAGCTGATCCTGACCACTCACAGTTTTGTACTTCTGTTGTTGAGTTTAATCTAACTCCACCATCTAAACTGTCTGCTGTTGTTGTAAAAGATGCACCGTCTGTGGCTTTGGTTGTGTCTATACCAAGTAATGATCCACTTGCTGATATAGTTCCTGTTCCTTGAATCTCTAATTCATTTCCAAAATCTGAAACACCTGTTGTGGTCCAGCCAGTTGCACCGTTTATACCATCAATAGAACCACTAGAGTTTTGATAGCTAGTTTGTCCTGTTCCTGCGTTTGGTAATAGGTTGCCTGATGTTGCTTCTTCAGCGTTACTCTGCGTTATCGATACGAATATCGCTAGAAGTATTATTAGCTTTTTCATTAGCCTCCTCTATAATTTTTAGTTCTTTGACATATAAATTATAGTCAGGTCTTAATTGATCGTATTTTTCCCACGCTTTTGTTGCTTCTTTACCTATCTTACCTTCGAAAGGACAAGGTGTACCTGCATGATGCATAGCTTGAAATACTCTCTCATCCTGACAAAGCATTGATACTGCTGCAACTTTCATACCTTGATTTGATAATTCTCTTGCTAGTTTGATTCTTTCACAATTTTTATCTCTGAAATGTTTACCACCTGATACACCAAGACCAAAAGTTTGTATGCCTCCTGATGCACCTACAGCACAAATATCCATACCACCTGCATTTACATTTGGCGCTGATGCCGTTGGCGGCGCAGATCTTATGTTCGATGTAGAATTGTTTGTTGTTGTAGAACTTGACGAACTACCGGATTCATACGTTGTAGCATTTGTGTAGCCACCCGTTATCGAAGTGTTCGATCCGCTTGTGTTGTTTTGGGTTGTTGTCGCATACACCGCACTTGTGAATAGACACACCCATATCAGGGTTAAAAATCTATTCATAAGTTTAATCTTGCCAGAAACTATCTACGATGTTTTTCCAGATCTTTTTAATTTTGTCCACCACTTTTTTAATCATGCTTTTTCTCCTCAATTTCGTAAAAGAATTTATCCGTGTCCTCGGTTTTCCATTTACGTGTATCTTCAACATTCCATTCAGAAGTCTGCACCTTCCAATCTGGAATCTCGTCTTTAACTGTAAAAGAAGGGATATCCCAAATTAGTCTGTTGTTAGGTTGTGCTGCATAATTGCCATCGTCTAATGCCAATATATGTGCGCACTTATGTTCGTGCGGGATCTCTGAATGATCAGTGTCAATGATATTACTCTCAGGATGCGCAAAGTCAACCGTAAATAAATACGCACCAGAGTGCCATTTTTTATCTTTGCCTATATATTTACCTGATTGTCCGTCTAGAATGTCCCAAGAAGTAACAGCAGGATAGTAACTAAAAGAGTTCCATAACTCCAACTCATCAAGTCTACGTTGAGGAACTTCTTTTGGATCAAAACCTCTTTGAATGAACGCAGATATTGGGAGACGATAGAAGATAGCTCCGTTCTCCATGATTGCGTGAAACAAGATCGGACGACCTGTAATGCATGTAAGACCAAAGATAATACAGTCTTCAACTTCTCCATGATGTTTTTTAAGATCATATAAATACTCCCTTCTTATTTGTGAATACGTTACCGGTATGTTTGCGTTTAAATATGCCATAGTTATCCATTAATCTCACCCCAAGTTTTACCTGATTCATAATCTACTTTATTGGGAACTTCCAAACTAACAGCATTCTCCATAATTTCAATTACTTTCTTTGCTTGCTCATCAGACTCAACCGAGATATCTAACTCATCATGTATTTGTATGTGTGGTATGATGCCTTCATTATATAAATCTACCATGGCTTTCTTTGTCATGTCAGCTGCAGATCCTTGTATAAGTTTATTCAAAGCTTTGTATGTAAATGCTCTTCTAATTCTACCTCTACCATAAGTTCTTTCTGCTTCTTCAAACTCCATAGGTTTATGCATACCAAATTGATTTGGTTCCCATTTTGTAAATCTACATCTACGACCTAACAATGTTCCGATAGATCCAGAAGACTGAGCGGTCTTTGATGTGTAATTCATAAGATCTCTAACGAAAGGTACGTTCTGGTGGTATTGATTAAATAAATCTTCTGCTTCTTGTTTTGTATTTAATCCAAGTTCAGCTTGTAACTTTGCTTTACCCATTCCATAAAACAAACCAAGGTTAATTGTTTTTGCTTGTGTTCTAGATATATTTGCCATGTCAGCTACTGTCTGATGAAAGTCAACACTATTGTCCTTAAATTTTTCTACAATGCTTGCAACAGATTCATCAAAACAAATTGGTTCAGTTGTTGCTGCGTAATGCACAACTAATCTTGGCTCTTGTTGTGAGTAATCAAAACAACCCCACTTGTGATCTTTTTCAGGTATAAACAAAGAACGAATCATTGGCCCTAAATCTTTATTTCTTGCAGGTATCTGTTGTAAGTTTGGATTTGAATAACTGAATCTTCCTGTAACCGTACCACCTTGATCAGATCTAATTGGATTTATATCTGCATGTATTCTGCCTCTATATTGATGTTTTAGTATGGTATCTATGAACGTAGTATGCGCCTTGTTAATCTCTCTTGCTTTTGCTATGTTCTTAACCATTGGATGGTTATGTGTGGAAAGGAAGTTTTTTGTAAATGAAGGTGAGTTTGTTTTCTCAGTTCTATGGTAAGATAAGGAAAGCTTGTCGAAAACTTTGGCAATCGATCTTGCTGCCCATATTTGCACATCTATACCTGTTTCTGCTTTTACTTGGTACATTAGTTGCTCTTCTTGTTTACATAATTGTTGTTTCAATTTATGAGCTTGTTCGACATCGACACACACCCCTTTAAATTTCATATCAATCAAACATGGAAACAGTTGTGTTTCTAAATCAAATATATTTGTAAGACGTTGTTTGTTTATCTCTCTAGATAATACTTTAAATAATTCTAATGTAAGTTCAGCATCTTTCTCTGCATAATTTCCAACATACATTGCAGGTAGTTTATACATTTCTTTTTTAGGATCTATACCCCAAGACTCTGCAGCTTCTTTCAAAGCTTTCTCATCTTTTACTTCACCAAGATAATCAAATGAAATACTATTCAGTGTATACCACAATCTATTTTCATCAATTAGGGATGCCATAACCATGGTATCAATAATGTGTCCATTGATAGGTATACCGTATGCTCTAATCCAACATACATCGTACATTGCATTATGAAATATTTTTACTGCATCTGTTGCACAAACTTTTTTAAACCATTCTAAAACAATTCTTCTGTCCATATTACCACCACCTTCATGTGCAATAGGGTAGTAACCTGACCATCCTTCAACAGCCACAGCTATACCTACGATCTCTCCATGTCCTTGTATTGCACCAGATCCTTTTGATCTTAGATCAGGATCTTTTGTTTCTAAGTCGATTGCAATATATTTTGCATCAGATAGATCTGGAAACTCTTCTGGACAATCCCATTCTGTTTGCGCTGTAAACATTATTTATCTTTCAATTTTAATATTTCTAATTCACAATAATGAATTATCTTTTCTAAATCTTCTATCTTATTTTTAGATAAATATCTACAGACATATTTCACCACACATCCCTGAAAGAACGAGAGATTGTTTTTTGAAATAAATTCGTATGGCTGAATACGAAACGATTTATAATGAGATCCACCTACCTGTCTTGATTGTGGTTTTACTTTATCGAATATATCTTTACTTGTCATATTATTGGTACTCCTATGTTATATTGATATTCATAACCTTGATTGGTTATAAATATTTTTTCTTTTGCTCTTGTTATACCTACAAAAAATGTTCTGTGTTCAGGATCAGATTCTTTCTGCGCTGAATCATAAATGATTCTTTCTAGATCTGTAAACAAAACAACGTTTTCTGCTTCTTCTCCTTTAACACCATGTATTGTAGATAATTTTATTCTAGCATCTTTCATTAGATCTTCACTCTTTAGAATTGTTCTAATGTACTCTTTACTTGCATCTGGAAAATTTAAAAGTTCCCAGCCACCCGTCACTAGCAAACCATGCTCGGCTTTTAATTCTTCTAATGTAACTGAGTTCAAACTTTGAAATGTTTTACCGCTTGCAAAGCCTCTCGCTACTTGCCCACCTTTAACTGTAAAAAACTTATATAAATTCTCAGCTTCCTTCGTATCTATAGAAGCACCTTTATTTAATCTTACCCAACTTCTATATGCTTTCAACATATCTTCAGAAAGTAAATCATGTTGTTTAGCATCAAATCTAATGTTTAAATTATATAAATGATCTTTCAAAGGTTGCAGCATTTTATTGGTTCTTGTTAATACAAACCAAGTTCCTTTACTAAAATCTAATTCATAAAAATCTGTATCAGTGTGAACCTCACCCTCAGCTTCTCTTGGTTCCCATTTCTTATCTAATCTTTGTGACATGTAAGGAAATATAGATTCAGCTAACTTGTGTATCCGTTTTGGGACTCTTCTTGATTTTATTTGTGGATCTTCAGTGCCTTTTAAGTTAATAAATATAGAAGGATCAGCACCCTGAAAAGTGTAAATAGTTTGATCATCATCCCCTGCAATGTAAGATCGTTGTGCTTTTTTCTCTATGTAAAAAAACATATCCCACTGCAAGGGACTTAGATCTTGGGCTTCATCGAGGAAAACAGCATGAAGTGGTGGACATTTGTCTTCCTCGACAAACTTGGAAATCATATCAGAGTATTCAACCATACCTGTGTGATCTTTATAAGTTATTAGATCCTGATAGATTTGTTCGGTTAGCCATAGATCTACACTAAAATGTAAATCTAGTTCTACAGCTGAATCTTGTAATGATAATTTTTTATTTCTTGCATATTCAATAACTTTCATATGACTGTTTTTATATTGAGGAAAACCTGAATCATTGATTTGTGTTTCAAAAGATAGGTCCGCACATATTTTGGAGTAGTTTTTAAAACCTTTCCACTTTTCATTTTGTAAAAGATTTTTACTTGTATCTATTTTTAATTCTTGTGAACCTAGAGAATGCATTGTGCATACTCTAACACTTTCTGGTGCTCTATCTTTAGCTGCTCTTACAGCTGCTCTACTAAACGCAAGATATAAAATATTTTTTGGATCAGTTGTTTTTAGTTCTTTATCCAAATATTCCATAAGTCTGTGTGTCTTCCCTGTTCCAGGAGGACCTGGTATTATTGTTCTATGCAAAAGGTGGCTCCTTCATCTTATCTTTTCTGACAATAGGCCTGTTAATATCTTGTTGTGATACTTCTATGTATCTAACACTTTTGTTATTTATCTTGCCTGGTATTTCTTTTGCACCAAATAAATTTTCTAACATTCTTGCTGTCTTTTGTTTTGTATATTGTTTATCAGGCCATGACTTTGTTCTAATTAAATATTTCCAAAAGTCTTTGAATTTAAAATAACTCATACCATCTTCTGTATATGAAAGACCTCTTAATATATCTTTCCAATCTTTACCTGGTATCTTGTTTGTATATTCGCTTAGTAGATCTTTTAATTGTACATCTATTTTTGTAGACTCTGGAGCTTCTATTGGTATTGTTTCTTTCAGTAATTTATTTATTGCCTTTCTCCATATGTGTTTGCCTATCGGTGGCATTGCTTGATTAATTTGTTCCAAACATTTTAGTGAGAATTTATCTGGTTCGTGTAATTCAGATGAGTCTACTTCTACTTGTTTATCACCTATCGTTACATAAAATAATGGTGGGTCTGAATCATACTTTTGTATTTCTTTTATTTCTGCACCAGGTAATTCATCATCACCTACACCATATTCTTGTAGTACACATTTTTTAGAATTACAGAATGATGCAATAGGTTCATCTTTACATTTATATTGATAGTCTTTACCATCAATAGATTTAATTAGTGTATCTATTTCTTTTTTATCTAGTGGTGGTTGACAATACGATTCGTTGTATTTAAATATTTTTGTGTCCCAATCTGTATATCTTTTCTTACAATATACACCAAAATTATAGATCGCATTATTTCTTTGTCCATTTGGTATACCTTGTTTTGCAATAGACACTAAACATGGTGGTGCACCCTTTAATAAATCATCTGTGTCTTTTTCTTCTTTAATTTTTAAATTACCTAATTCTTTTTCTGATAGCGCAACATTGTTGTGATGCATAAAAAACTCTGACAAAGTCATCGCAGAACCATCTTCTTTAATAGCGTATCTAGTTGTCATCTTTGCGTTATGGTATGGAAGATTTAAAAAACTACCTGTACCACCCTTCTGCATATCAACTTGATTTTGTTTTGGAAATATCTCTGCTCTAGAATAACCTAGTATAGCAGCCATATCTTTTAGTTTTGATCTAAATAAAGCTGCAGGTGCAAATTCTTTTGTAAATAAAAATACATGTGCACCACCAGATTTAGATCTAAATACTGTTAATGGAAATTTGTGTTTGTTGATCTTTGTAATTAATTCTTTATGATTAAAGCCATTGTATAAATCAATATCTATACAGGCCCATTGACATTTGTTTTGTTCGTTAATTGGTATGATACCTAATGCTGGATCTTTACCATCCAAATGTTCTTGAAACATTTGTGTTGTTGGCTTTTGTTTAATAATAAAAGACTTTGTCTTGTGTTTACCTCTGTCGTCAAACTCATCTGTCTTTCTAGTTTGACCATAGGCACTAAACGAACCTGCAAATATATTTAAAAATCTATCTAATTCTGTCATTACCACTTTGCTTTCGGAGGCGGGACGAAGCAACGAACCGCCCCCAAAATCATTTATGCTTTATTCTTAATGCCTTCGTAGAACTTCTTCGCTCGTTCATACATATTAGCATCTTCTAGCATTCCAACTTTTTCTACGTTGTAGCCATACCATTGATTACCTTTTCCTGTATTTAATACAGAAGATAATTTATAAATGTGACTAAACGATGGTGGTGTAAAAGGACCATTCTTACCATCTAAACTAATAGACTTCATCATGGAGTTCCATTTTCTGCTGATCTTACCTTGAGATGAACTCATAGATATCATCGCAGTTTCAGAACCTTTTTCTCCTAATATAATTACAAAGTGTTGACCAACAGTTAAGATGTAATTACCATTTTGTAATCTATCTTTACCATCAGGTCCCTTTGTAGTTTTTTCTAGAATATCCGAAGTATCAGGATAAATCATTTCAGGTCTACCTGAACCTGTTCCATAATCTGCCCATTCTTGGTATTCTAATTTGTAATGACATGGAATAACCTGTATTCCTTGATCACCATTGTATAACTGTTTCGTAACAGTGTTTAAGAACATTCCAGGTTCTGCACCTTCAACATAATTTTGATTACGTTTCTGTGCTTCTGCTGAACCGTTCTGTAAAAGTTTCAAGATAGGTGGAGCCAGACTTTCTGTCTTCACATTCTCAAAACCCATTTGTGCATCTGCTTCAAATAATGAAGCTGATGGAAGATTACTCTTCTTGTTAGCTACTTGTTTCTCGCTACTCATTTCTAGTTTCTCCTTGTTATTTTAGTTTGGTTACCTTCAAACGGTTTAAATAGGTCGGCAGGAACGTCTTGTCCAGATTCAAGTCGTTCCCTGACCAGTGCCTTGAGTGTCATTGGGTTCACTCCAATCTTCTGGACAGGTTCGAACCCATTGCCTCGTGCAAGGTTAGCATATTCTGCTGCCTTGTTATCTTCGCCACGACCAAAGGTAACGGTGATATCATTTTTAATAACATCACCTAGACCGTTGTTACGAAGCCATGTAAAAGCTGCTTCCTGTTGATCTTTAGGAATAGAAGCGCCGTAGACTTTTTTTATTTCTACACTCTCACCATCTTTCAGCTTTAATTTTGTAATTTGCATTTCATCCATCATTGCAGGAATTTCAATGCTAGAAACTTGTCTAACTTTTTCTTTTAATTTTTTTAGAGACTCTTCTGCATTTGCAACCTCGTCTTCTAAATCTTTTAGTTCTAAAACTTTATCGGACAATCTTTTAGCAGAATCTATTTGTTCCACCGATTGCATTCTATCATTTTCAAAATCAATTTTTGTCATAACTTTCTCGCCTTTCTATATATACTTTCTATTTTAAATGTCAACCCTTATTATATAGGTCTATCTCTACTGGATAATATCTCCTCTCTTGTTTGTCCCATTTTAATAAGTTGTACTTTCCGTTTGTGATATCTGAAACTATTGAACATGCTACACCAATTATTGCAGGATCACCTGTAAGTAACAAATAATCTTTAGGCGTGTAGTTCTTTAGAAGCGTTCTAAGAGTCGTTATCACATAAGTTGGACTTAATATTATTTGAGAATTTTCAGGTAACAAAACTTTTAACTTACCAAATTGTGAGGCACCAATAATATTGATTTTAGGTGCACCCGCTTTAGTTCCAGGAATGTCTTGAATAACGTAAACAATTCCTTTGTCGTCAGTTGGTTGACTGCTCATTCTCATTAGTAATATATCCTTCTTGACATTTTATAACATAATCTATATATGCTTCCAATAGAAAGTAAAAATATATTATGCATTACAAATATAAAAGCAAGCCTTTTGCTCATCAACATACAGCACTTCAAATGTCTTGGAATAAAGAAGTATTTGCGTATTTTATGGAGATGGGTACAGGTAAATCAAAGGTATTAATTGACAATATTGCTATGCTTTACAATGCAGGCAGAATAGATGGTGCCTTAATTGTTGCACCAAAAGGTGTATACAAGAACTGGTTTGACTCTGAAATACCAAACCATTTACCTGATTATATAGAAAAGAAAGTAGGTCTATGGAGAACTAAACCTGATGCTCCAGAACTAAAACCTTTGTTTTCTACAGGTGCGGAACTTCACATATTGATTATGAATGTTGAAGCTTTTTCTACTAAAAAAGGTGTTGATTTTGCTCGTAAATTTTTATCAAGTCATAAAGCTATAATGGGGATAGATGAGTCAACTACCATTAAAAACCCATCAGCTAAAAGAACAAAAAATATATTATCTTTACGAACACTTACAAAGTATAGAAGAATCCTTACAGGTTCTCCTGTAACTAAATCACCGTTAGATTTGTATTCACAATGTCAGTTTTTAGATCCTTATTTACTAGATCAATCTTCTTATTATGTGTTTAGAACTAGATACGCAATTTGTAGAAAAATAAATGTATCAGGCAGATCTGTTGAGATTGTTGTAGGGTATAGAAATTTAGCAGAGTTATCCGAAAAGATAAAACCTTTTTCATATCGTGTATTAAAGGATGATTGTTTAGACTTACCAAAGAAAACATATTTAAAACGAACTATTGAACTTACAGACGAACAGAAAAAAGTTTACAAACAAATGAAAGAGGAAGCTATTGCTTTCTTGAATGGTAAGATGGTTACATCTGCAACTGTAATTAGCCAGTTAATGAGATTACATCAAATTACTTGTGGTCATTTCACATCAAACGATGGTAAAGTTCAAGATATTAAAAGCAATCGTATCAATCAGTTGATGGATATACTAGAAGAGATGGAAGGCAAAGCTGTAATATGGGCTCACTACAGATATGATATTCAAAAAATTGTAGAGGCTATATCAAAAAAATATGGCGAAAATGCGGTAGTCACATATTATGGTGATACATCCACAGATGATAGACAAAAAGCAATTAAAAAAATACAAGACAAAGATTCACCAGTTAGATTTATAGTTGGTACACCACAAACAGGTGGTTATGGTATTACACTTACAGGTGCATCAACAATGATTTATTATTCTAATGGTTATGATTTAGAAAAGAGACAACAATCAGAAGCTAGAATAGATCGTATTGGTCAAGAAAAACCAATGACATATATAGATATTATTTGTGAAAATACTGTAGATACTAATATTGTAAAATCTTTACGTAACAAAGTTAATATTGCTACAGAGATTATGGGTGAAGAGTTGAAAGCTTGGATCTAAAGTTTCTGTAATAAAACTATAATCACACCAGCCATACCACTTAACAAAGCACCAGCTGATACTAATAATATTCTTTCTATTCTATTGATCTGTGCTTGTAGATCATTCATTTTATCATGAGTTTGTTTCTGCATGATTCTGCAGAGTTTTTCGTGTGATTCTATTTTTTGTAAAGCTTCGTTTTTAGGCATTAGAAAGAACCTTCGTAAGATGCTGCGGTACCTGCATCAGAGTATTCACTAAAACCTGTATCACCTATTGAAGTCAAATCTCCTCCTCCAACAGATTCACCAGTGCCTGTTGTAATGTCTCGAGTCATATCTGTATCTCCAATAGTTCTAATAGGAATATTAGGAGCAGGTTTAAATCTATCTATTAAACTAGTTATGCCTCTTTTTAATGAAGGTAAAGCAAATGATGCAACAGCTCCAGGAAAGCCACCAAGTAAATAACCTAATCCTGCGCTAACATCAGGTCTTTGCGCAAAATCTAATGCTTTTGAAAAAAGTCCTTGTTGTTCAAATCTGTTGTAATCTTCTATATCTACATCACCACCTTCTTGATTTAAATATAATTGTAATTGTTGCTCTGGTGTTAGTGCCCGATTTATACCTGTTGAATTATTTATTAAATTTTGTATTTCTTCATTAATTACAGAGCCTGACATTACATTTGTGCCAGGTATTGTAGGCGTTTGCATTAAATCAAACTGTGATGGTTGTGTTATGCTAAATTGTAAACTGCCTCTTTGCATTATGCTAATCCTCTGTTTCTAAGCGCTATCATTCGCTCTTCTTCTGATAATAAAGCCTGCTCTGTAGGTGTCAACCCTGTATTCATAACATTTGGCGTTGCTTGCGCTGTTTGTATCACAGCTGGGTTTGGTTGTGGCATTTCACCTAAAGAATCTAAAATAGGGTCTTTACCACCTGTTGAACTTTCCACATCAATACCAAAATCAGATGGTTTGAATGGAAACTCTTTTTTTAAATCAGTTCCCCGCATTTTTTCTATCATATCAATAATTGTAGGCAACGCAGCTTCAAAAGGATTTGTGTAACCAGGGTTAGTTCTTTGAAACTCCTGTGATTTTTCTTCAAATTTTCTAGCAATGTTTTGTGATGGTTGATAAGGCATAAATACACCATCAATAAAAGGTCCATACTCATTTACAGACCTTAATCTTTTTTCAAATACTTCAGCATATTGATCGTCTGTAACATCAAATTGTCTACCAGCTTCTAAGTCTAGATGCATACTTTGTTGAGCGTCAAATAATGCTCGGTTAGTAACATAAAATTGTCTTATAACTTCTTCTGCTGTAGCAGGCGCAGCTAATAGTCTTGCATCACCTCCTGTAAATTCTCTAGTAGCTCCTCTTTTTGCTTTATCATAATTAGTTATTTTAAAATCTAGACCTCTAATAGGATCTATTTTAATTAATCTCCAACCTAATAAACCTGGTAATTCTTTTTCAATGTCATAGACTTGACCTGTTTTAGGTTGTGGTAAACCTTGATAAGCATAATACAATCTTGACATTTGAGATTTAGATAAAGGTATCTGTGTATCTATAATGTGTTTAGTTATAATTTTTACTTTATCTTCTAAAGGTGTTTGTTCTGTGTATAATTTTTTACCTTCTCTTGTCTCTCCACCTCTTATAAAAATATCTATAATAGCTTCTGGCGCAATAGATTCTGACACAAAAGGTTCTATCGATTTGCTAAATGCATCAGATATACCTTTTACTATTCCTTTTGATAATTGTTCTTCAGTTTCTATACCTTCTTGTACTTTTCGAAGCAGAGTTCTAAAAGGTGTTTCTAAATAATCGTAAGCATTGTTATTGCTCCAGTTTTGATAGTAATAAGTTTTCTTACCATTTTCGTCCTCGTCATAAGAAATTAATTTTTTATCACCAACTTCGTATGGCGCCACCCATCTATCTAACGCTTTTTCTTGAGCATCTGTTGTTCCAAATATAGATTGAAAACCTGCTGTAAGACCTACACCTATACCACCCATTGCTGTTGCAGATCCTATTAATCTTTTCATACCTATACCGTAGAGTGGATTATCATTTTTAACAAAACCTTTTCCTATCTCAAATACAATAGGAGACATGTTACCACCCTTTGTTGGTTTAGAGTGTTTCATTTCTTTTAATATTCTTGCACCGATACCTGTTGCACTTGTCATAACTGCGGCAGGAAAAGAAGCAAAGTTACTAAAAGGTGTTGCACGTAGTCCTTTTACAACATCAGAAACATATGCATAGTTTGGAACAGTGTTTCTTACTATGTCCATAGCTTCGTTTTCTATTGCATCTGTTGATTTTTTAATGCCTGCTTTAGCATATGCTTCACCTAATCTAGCTTTTTCTATGTGATAGTTATAAATTTTATACACATCATCCTCTAATGTATATAATTCTTGTGCCGGTTTAGTTAGTCTAGTTAAACGTCTCAACATTTTTTTGAATACACTTGTTGTAAAACCACCATCAGGATTTAACTCAAGATCTTTTAATAAGGATTGATAGTCACCCATACTTGTGTTGGTATTTACAACTCCACCTTCTAAAAGTTTTCTATATTCTTTCATTCCTTGTGGAGAACGTAAACCAAGTTGAACAGTTTTAGCCGCTTCTTTCATAGCTTTTGCAACTAATCTTGGATCAGCAAATAATGTACCATTAGCTATAGAAAAAGAAGAAGCAGATAAAAAGTTTCTTATATGTGTTGTTGGTGATAAAACTGTCTTTGCTATCTGTGCACCAGCTTTAGGATACAAAAATGTATATTTGTAAGCATCAGATAAACCTTTTGCAAATTTAGTATCATAAGGTCCAACAAAAAAGTTACTTAATTTATTAACAGTATCAAAAGCATCTGCTATTTCTTGTGTAGTGTGTAATCCTTTTAATCTGTTTACCAATACACCATTTTTAAACATGCCCTCTAATGCATCATCTAACGATACAATTTTATTTAAACCACCTGCACCTAATTGTTTGATTGCTTCGTTCTTATCTGCATAGAATAATTTTCTAGTTCCCGTTTCTAGCGCCTTGTCATTTGCTTCTAATACATCATCAATAAATCTAGATCTGCTTGCTAGGTTAGATAATAAACCAATACCGTTAAATATAGATTGTCTAGCATCATCTACTTCACCAAATAGTTCTCTAAATGCTTTACTACCTTTACCTATGATCTCTGTTGCTTCTACACCATTTCTGTTTTTCTTTGATAGTATTTGCACAAAACTTTTTGTTACATCAGGTGTCTTTGCTGCTTGTGTAACATCAGTCATTTTAAAAGAAGGCATCTGTGTGCCTTTTGTAAATTTTGTAGTTTGAGTTAATATTTCGTTAATACGATAATTTAGTTGATCTTCTGTTAAATCTCTACCATGTTTTTTTGCGTGTCTTTTTAAAATAGCTTTTACTCTATCTATTGCTTCAGCTGTAGGTTTGTATCCAGCAAGACTATCTACATAAGGATTAGAAAATATTTTATAGGTGCTACCTATCATTAACTTAACTCTATCACCCATAAGACCAGGCATATTCTTTATACTTTTAGGTAAAGTTATAGCACCAGTGCTGCCTTGTCTAATTGTCTCTAATAATGAAGCAAACTTTTGTCTAGAATTGTAAATAGCGTCAAACACAACTTGTTGTGATTTAGTATCTAAACCACCATCTTTCATTTGTTTTAAAACTTTTTTATATGTAGCTGTGTTACCTACTTTTTTAGTTAGATCTCCTTCAAACATAAGTTCTTTCAAATCTTTGTAAAACTGTTCTTGTCCTTTTTTATTATTTTCTCTAAGTGTTTTATTAAAAAATGTTTTAACTGATGGAAACATCTTTCCTACTTCTTTATCTATTCTTTTTACTTGTTCCATTGCAAAGTTAGCATCAGATGCTTTACGAGCATTTTCTGCATTCTTAGCTAAAAACATAGCTTCTGGTTTACCTGATGTAGGTCTAACTGCGCCAACTACAGTATCAATTGTTTTATTTATTTTAGAAGAACTAAAAGCTAAATCTTTTCCGTATGTTGCAACTTTACCTATTGCTTTTGTACCTCCGTATATAAATGGAAAATACAATGCAGAGTCTGCACCAAATTTAAGTCTATTTAATAATTTTCTACCTGCATCCTCTTGTGGATCTCGAGATTCATCTAAATCTAATTGTGTTGGACCAATATCAAATGCATCACCTATTGTTCCTATGTTTTCAACATCTGCAACAAATACTTCTCCTGCTCCTCCGCCCACGACACCAGCTGCAAAACGTTTTGCTCTAGATGCATCATTAAGTTTGTACACTTTCTCCATACCTTTTCTAACATTTTTACCTTTTAGATTTACGTATGTTCCAGCTTTTTTAGCTTGCAGTGCTTTAGTTGCAAGTTTTGTTGCTATCTTTGCACCAGCTCCTGCTGGCACACCTATTTGAACTAAAGCTTGTAATATTTTACCAGCTGCTTTTTGTTCTGCTACTTCTTCAAATGGATTAATAAAATCAAACGCTTGCTCTACTCTAGCTGCAGCGTTATTGGTCATACCAGAAAAATCTAAAAGCTCTGCACCTAAAGATACAAAACCTTCTGGTATTTTAATAATACCTGATACTATACCGGCTAGTCCTGCTTCTAATGATGATATTTCGTTATCTCGTTCAGCACCAGAATATGCTTCATTAATGTCATTTATCTGACCTGGTTTACTTTCTTTTTTACCTTTTGGATTTAAAGCTTCAAGGATCGGATCGTATGCCATACGCCTAACCTCCTATCGGTATTTCTTTTATTTTCTCACCTGTAAATATGTTGTATTGAATTATAACGTTGTTTTCTGGATCTCTTTCAAACATGCTATTTTGTTGATCAGGTCTAAAATAAATAGTGCCCGGTATCATTTCATCAAACTTAAACTCTGGTTTATTTCCTCTAATTTCATGTGGAAAAATTTGAACATTTTTACCTTTAAATGCTTTTACCTGATCTAAATCTTTACTTGTCTTAGCAAGATATTTAGCCATTGGTTTAGCAAATAGTTGATTTATACTTTTTTTGAAACCTTTAGATTCTTTTGTAAATTCTTTTAAGTATTCAAACTCTTGTCTATCACGAGAAAATTCTTTTTGAAATTTATTTTGTGCTTTAGCTTTAGCTGCATCTATGGCTTGTTGACCTTTGATACCTAGTATAGCTCCTTGTAAATTAATTGATCTATCTGATGCAGCTTTTTTATCTAATGCTGCAAAAAGATTTTGTGTTGGTTTTTCTGTTGCACCAAGTATCTCTGCTAATTTACTTCCTCTATCAGCTCCTGCACCACCAACTAAACCTTGACCTGTTTCAATTAAAAATCTTGCTATAGGATCTGCACCTACAGGCTGTCCCATAGAACTTCTAAGAACATTTTGATAGTCTTCTACTCTTTTACCTAAGTTATAATTTTGTCTAGGCTTGATACCAGTCATGATACCTTCCATAACTTCTCCGCCTTTTCTAAACATTGGTCTTTTTAATATTCTACTCATTATACTTTTAAACCACCTAAATTAATTGTTGGCGCTGCTGGTGGATTAATTAATCTGTATATACCTGCCAACGTTGATGCTGTTCCAAGTCCTGTTGCTAATGGTGATGGTGTTGCTGCTGGTGGTAAAATGTTTTCTCTACCAGGGTATCCTGCAATTAATTGTGTAACACCAGAACCAAATTGTTGTGCTGCTTCTAATGGTTGTAAAGCTTGTCTTGATAATAATTGTTGTTGAGCTGTTAATTCTTGTTGTGCTCTTGCACCTTGTTGAGCACCTAAACCTGTTAGTGCTGAAATCTGTTGACCTAATAATGCAGGTGATTGTTGTGCTAATTGAACATTTCTTCCAAAGTCTGCAGCAGCTAAATTCTGTGCTTGTGCAAAACCTTGTCCTAGTAATTGTGCTTGTAATGCTGCTCGATTCCTGTCACTCGCTGCTTGATACTCAGCTCTTTGTACACCTTCTCTACCACCACCAAAAGCTCCAGCGCTTACAGCTTGAGCTGCTAATCCTGGTAAACCTTTTTGTGCTTGTATATCAAACTCTGCTAATGTTGTATCAATAATATCTTGTTGATACGGAGACATGTAAGCCTGATAAGCTGTAGGTCCAGTTAGACCTTGTGCTTTTGTTAAGAAAGGTTGGAAGCTACCTAAACCAGAAGCTAAACTTTCTGCTTGTGTTGTTAACGCACCAGGTCCAGCAACAAACTGTGGACCCATAATAGTAGAAAGATCTGTGGTTTTAAAATCACCAATGGCTGTTGTTAGATCTTCTAAATAATTTTTAGCTGCCGATTCTATAAACTCTGCGGGAGCTGTTCTTACTACTTCAGCCATTATACTCTTCCTCCTGCTTCTAATTTTTTCATCATGTCATACATCCTTTGTGCACCTAAATCGACATCACCTTCACCCATGCCTCTTACTGCATCAGCTGTAAATACAAATTCGTTGTTTGACAACATCGCTGGTATGTCATCTTCTTTTTCTTTTATACCAACTGGTGGTATAAATCCACCACTATCTCTTAAGTCTAATTCCTTAACACCTTTTGGATTCTGTCTTATAGGTAGACCCTCGATACCCGCTGCTTGCATAGCATTTTCGCTAGCCGTATCCATCTTACCACCTATAGCTGCTATTTTTCTTGTTTCTTCAATTCCTCTCATACCCATTCTCTCAAACTCTTCTCTAGCTTTTTCTGCTGCATCTTTAGGCGATAAACCCATCTCTAAATATTTTTCAAATAAAGCCTCTAATACTCTCTCATTCGTATCATCAGATGCCATTTTTATTGGAATGTCTTCTTCAATTCCAAAGTCTCCTGGTTTTGGTCCAAAAGGATTTACAGGTTGTGTTGGGTCAGGTGGTAATACTGGACCTTCTGCCATCATGATACCCGCTGGTTTAACTTCATCACCTTTAAACTCCGGCATAGTTTTTAATGTTGGTAAACCTCTTTGTTCTATAACTTCATCACCTATAACTTCTTCTCCGTTTGCAAAACCTACTCTACCACCCACAGCATATTCAGATGTATTAGCTGCAACAAAGTCTCTAACTTGTTTTTCATATTGTTCTGAATTTGTATCTGCAGTTGGAGGATTTAAATTTCTATAATATCGTTCTAAATATGGTGATGGATCTCTAGCTAATTCTTCTTCAGCTTGTTCTGGTGTCATACCAAGTTCAGATGTTAAAAAAGCAGATACTGCACCTAATGTAGCTAGTTTACCTACTGTTCCCATTTTTATTCCTTCACCTGCACCTTTTGCAACTGCGCTAGAAAAAAATTGAGCTGGGTCACCCATCATAGCGTCTTTTCCAAAAGCCTTTGTCATTGCATCAGGAAAAAATTTAGCTTTACCTGCAGCTAAAGCATTTCCAATACCACCAAATCCAAATATACCTGGTGCTGCTCCTCCAAAAGATGCTCTACCAAATATACCACCAAGTTGTGTTCCTGGTATCCCAAACGCAGCTGCTCCTATTAATGCAGCTTTACCTACATCAGACTTTGCAATTTTCTTTACTGCCTTACCAGCTTTCTTAACGGCTTTTTTAATACCACCAAATATAGCAGGTTCTCTAGGCACTATATCCATGATACCGCCACCCATTCTTAATTGTCTCTCCATCTGTCCTCTTGATATTGTCATAATTTAGCTAAATTGTTAAGGCAGGCTTTTAATCCTGGAACCTCCTTTTTACTTGGTTTTTCCAAATAAATCAAGACTAGGCATCATGACAGAAACATCTCTTCTAATATCCTCTTCTGGCACGCCTTTTGCCTTCCAATCCTCTTCGTTTTTATAGACTTCACCTGTCTTTTTATTACTAATCTTTTCTTTTATATCTGTTGGTTTTATTACTAGTACCATTATGTTGTTACCTCTCTTGGCTGTATTTGTAATATAGAAGCTATAACGTGCAGCTCATTCGCGTCACTAGCTTGTACTTTAAGTATCTCACTCTCTTCTACTACAAGAGGATGAGTTAAAAGTTCGGTTGTTGTGTTGGTGTCTACGGCTTTAGTTTTAAATAGGGTAAAAACATTGCCCGAAGCGTCTGTTAAAGTAACATCAATATTGCAGCTAGAACCTGAGTCATTAGCTACTAATAAAGATTTAACTAAAGCAACATTAGCAGATGGAGTTGTATACAATGTTGTATTGTCTGTTGTTGTTAGATCTACTTTTGCGTTTATAAAACTATTTGCCATTAATTTAAAAAGAAGTTTTGAGCGTCAACTTCATCCTTTAGTTCTTGTTGATACGTTGTATTTAATTTTTGAATAACACTGTCAAGATCTCTAACTTGAGCATCAGCTACATCCTGTCTGTATTCTCTACTAGGTCTTGTTAATATCTGTACTATCTTTGCCATTATCTTCTCCCATCTGGTTGTATATCTATTCTAAATCCGCCTAACTTCCAATTTTGAGAAGCCGCTGTATTTGCTATTTTCAAAGACACAGCTCTGGCTCTAGCTCTGGTATCTACTTTAGTTGTAGATGTTGTTACAGTAAACGGACCAAGTGCTGAACTTGATTGTGAGTCATTAGAATAGTTTCTTAATTGTAATGTAATTTGTGTATTACCAGTTTGAGATACAAAATCTGGTATAAATCTTCTTATCTTTGCAAAGAACTCACCATCGCCACCTTGGCTAATATCAAAATCTCCAGACTCAATGTTAGAAGTTATTGCAGTTGTGGCTGTTGATGTAACTTGATCTGTTCCGGTTTCATGCTCGTAATATATTGTGCAACCATCTGTGTTACCAACAACATCGTAAGAGTCATTGGAGTCGGCATCATAATCTGTTGCGTGTGGTTTACCAAACACGGCAGAATCTTGCCATGTTGTTCTATCTAATGTGCTTGTAGTCCAAACAGGTCTTTGAGGTGTGGACTCAACATAATTATAAGTTACACATCTATCTATTACTGTTGATCCTGATGAACAATAAAACCAATTAATCTCACCAAACAAATTATTTAGTCCAGCGTTGATAAGCTGATTGGCTGTAGTATTTAAATCATTGTAAACAAAATCTTCTACTAAGCATGGCAGTGATTGTAAGGCACCGGCATATTTAAAGAAACCATTCTCTGAAAACCAGTATGCTGCACCATCTACTTCTACCGCAGCGTTCTGTCCAATCAATCCACAGTTTGTACCTACCTGTGCAAAACCAAAAGTAAAAGGTGGTCCGATGAATCTTTGTGTAAATAAAGCCGTGTCAGTCCAAACATAAATCGCATCACGACCTCTAACCGCTCCCATAATTCTAGAGCCATCTGCAAGTCTCTGTGTACCAGCAGTGTTTGTAGCTGTAGGTGTATAAGTGTTAATGTCTTCTTGATTAGAAAATCGTATAAACATTTGATCTTGTGTTGACGTATCACCAATTGTTGTTTCAGTTCCAAAAAATACTAAGTGTCTATCCGGTGTAGATACAATCATATCTCTTGATGCTGTTGGTGCTCCTGAAATAATTGTTGCTCTTGTTGCAGTGGCATTTGATAAGTCTGCATTCCATTCAAAAACTTGTGCGTTATGTATAAGTGCAATAATTTTGTTACCAAAGTTATCAATAGACCAAAGACCTGGATCAATTGTTAAGTCACCAGAAGCTGCTTCACCCCAAGCTACATAATCAGTTGTGTTTGTAACTGTTGCGCCATCAGCATGCGAAGCTGCAGTTGTGCCTCTCGCCGCTCGCGTCACGCCTGTCAATGTGTTGCCTGAAATTCCAGTGTAAGAAATATCTTCAGTGCCTATCGTAATGTGACTAGTTCCTGACGATGGAAAGTTTACAACACTTGTTAAAACTATAGTTGTTGTAGAAGCATCAATCGCACCGTTAAGAGTTGTAGTTAATGGGTTACTTGCTTCACCTCCCCAAGATCCCAATCCGTAACCAAATCCAGGTAACTGTTCAGAAGGTCCGACAGAATAATAAGATTGAACTCTTATGCCTCCAGATGTTGTAGCACCTGATCCAGTTTCCGCTGACGGCATTGTAATTGTTATTGTTAAGTTGGTTGGTGTTGAAGTCACCATAAATTTTTTATCATCAAAATCTGAAGCTGCGAAATCTGAGTCTGTGATCGTGGTAAAATTATCTAATAAAATTATGTCTCCAGGTGATAAACCATGACCAGAAGAAAATGTTATCGTTACAGATGTAGACCCATTTGTTGTAGTAAAAGCATTTGTAAGAGTTGTTGTGGACTCGATAGGGTGAATGTCATAAAATACACCTCCAGAGTAGGCATATAAAATTCTGTTAGTTCCTATAATAGAGTATTTAACACCGCTACTATTTACAATGTGATGCATGGATCGAGCGGCACCAGTAAGTTTGTTAGATCCTAGTTGCTCCCATCCACCTATCTTTTCAGGTGTGCCATATCTAAATCTAACATTATCACCACCGACCCATTGGCCTTCTGCCTGAGTATCTGTGATCTGTTTGTTGAAGCCTGGTAAGAACTGTACTTTTTGTAATGCCATAATCAGCCATTATACTTGTTTTTATTTAAGGCGCAAGGAAACTCCACCACCCTGTAACTATCGTTTTTTCTTGTTTCTTGGAAATAATACCCCTGTGAGTATGAGTCCAATCTGTTGGCCATATCACAGTAGATCCTTTTTTACAATCTGTAATCTTTTTTTGATACTTAAATTCTGTGCCTGCATTTTTTGTATCTGTAAGATAAGTCATAAAAACTAAAGCTCTTTTTGAACTTGAAAAAGTTGATCGTTCAGTGTGCCAATTTTTAAATCCTTCACCAGGTTCGTAGTGTTGAATATTATAATTTTCACATATTTCGTATTTGTCCATAAAATGTGTTTCAGGATATAACTTATTATATTTATGCAGGCATTTTTGAAGCTCTAATTTATATTGCAAAAAAGGCTCATTATCATTGTTAGGGTGAATACATATATCTAAAGATTTTTTACCTTCAGAATAACCTTTATCGGTCACTCCTCTTATTCCAAAGGTTTCCTTATTAGAATGAAAAAAGGTAAGAAGTTTATCACAAATTTCATCTGAAACTTTATCTACAAATATAAAATTATTTTTCAAGAATTATGCTCCATTCTAAAGAATCTAAAAGATCATTAATATAGACCTTATCTACTTTATTCTTTCTTATGTATTGATGTAGTTCATCTATGTCAAATATCAGCCATTTATCTTTAGTTTCGAAAACCATTTTTTCAGCTTTCGTATCAAGACGTCCACTCTTTGCTGGTGTTCCATCCGGCATTTTGAACATTTCTCTAACATCAAATCTATAAAAAGCATTCTTACCTTTTATCATACCTGCAATATTCCAGGAAGTTTTTTCTTTGGGATATTCAATCGCAGTAAGGTAATTAGAAAATCTTTCTATAATGTTCACAGATCTAATTTAGGTATACCTATTGAAGGTCTATTATCAAACTTCTCTTGCTCACTTGTGGTATCTTTTATTTGATTATAATGAAAAAATGTTTGCGCGCAGAAACCTTTTTTTAAAGGTTCTCTCCAGTGTTCTACTTCACAACCTTTATATATTAATAGATCACCTGGTTTTAAATTTATTTTTTTACCTCCTAAAAATATTGGCCATGCTTCACCACCTAAAGCTAAAGTTCCAGATATTTCACAAGCAAATCTATCTGTATGTTTTTTAAGTTCGTTTCCTTGTTCATATATTCTTGCATAAGAATATGTTGGAGTTAATTTCATTTTAGTTTTTCTTTCAATCAATGGCATTACTTTTATTAATAATGTTTCGCAAGCCATGTCAGCGTATACGCCATATGCACCAGGAACTTGATCATCTCCCTCTAATATTCCATATGATTTATCTAAAGGTGAAATTAATTTATTATTTTGCATAATACTTAAAACATGTTTTCTCATAAAAAGTTCTTCCATAACAAATTCAGCTAATGCTTTTGGAATAGCTTTTTTAATAACAATGTATTTTTTCTTTTTAAACATTTATTCTAGCACTCACTTCTGATTTAGGTAAATATTGTATATTAAAATGTATAAATCTAAATGGTTCAATACCATAGTCTAAAGCATATTCATGAGTTAAATAACCAGGAAATATAATCATTGTTCCAGGTTTAACTTTATAATTAATTGCTTCATTAGCAAAAGAAAGTTTTTCAGGTTGCAGCTGTGGTAGTTTAGTCATTAAGGCTCCGGGTCTAGGATCATGAAATATTGGATAAGATGTTTTATCACTACATTTTAAAAAGTAAAAACCTGACACATGTTGATTCCAATGAACATGTGGAGTGTGATGGCCTCCTCCTAATTTATTAAACTCTTGTACCCAAAACTCTGTAATAAGTGCTTCATGTTTACTAATATCAAAACCAGACCAAGTCATAAAATCATTACTTCTCAACGCACAAAAGTTTATAAACCCTTGCATTCTTTTATCGTTTAACATTGTTAAAGAATGATATACTCCGTATCTCTCTCCTATTTTAGCTTTTAATTTTTTATCCCTTTCCGAATACATTTTTTTATTTCTCTTTTTTATTACATTAATGTATTCATTTGATATCTTATTAATGTCATCAACATATTGAGGAAAATCAGCAGTCCATATTGGAGAGCCAAAATGTGTTTCTTTTATAAATAAATTACTCATGCAAAATTTGGTCCTCCATACCACATCACTAAACTTTGTCTTCTTCCCTTGGTTACAGGTTTTACTCTGTGCCAAACAAAACTTGGAAAAACAACTATAGAACCTCTTGGTTTTATTTCTGAACATACCACTGTAGATTTTTTACCAGGTGCTTGATCTTTAAAATCAAATTCTAAATCACCTCCTTGGTATTTTTTAGGGTCTGTTAAACTAACAGTGACAGATAATTTTCTTACGTTTCCATTTTCAAATGGCTCTGTAAAACAATCATTGTGCCACTCATAATATTCTTTTACGTCATATGTTGTGAACTGTGCGTTTTCAACTTCGTTAATTATATAATTCCAACCAGCTGCTATATTAGCTTGTTCTACATATTTATTAATTTCATTTTTTATCCAAGGTTCATTTAACCAAGTTACTTTTGATTTTCTTTGTTTAAAAAGTTCTTTCTGTGCTTTTTTATCTAATTTAGTAAAATGTTTAATTCTACTATTATCTGTAACTCCAGCTATTAAACCATAATTATGATTATGAGATTCAGGTTCTGCTGCTTTTAAAACAGCATTACAAAAACTATCAGGTAGAGCAGCTTTAAAATAATAAAAATAATTTTTTAGTATCATAGTTCTGAATAGGTTCCTCCAAAAAATATATTCATTTTATCTGATTTGTTTTTTGTTATGTAATAATTTAAACCTGATGGGAATATTACAAATTTATTTGTATCCATAGGTATTCTCCAATTTAAAATATATTTTCTATTTGTTTCATATTCGATAACTAAATCACAAGAATCTAAACCAACATCTATTGCATATATCATACTATAATCTGGTGATTCTGCTAAATTACCTATATTTAAATTATTTCTTTTTATAGAAGATTCCATCGGATAAAAACAATTAGACCAAGATTTATTTAAAACCAAAGCTCTATTGTGTGTAAGAGTAAATCTTTCTCTTATTAATGTTAAAAAATAATCTACTTCTTTTGTATAATCTATTTTAAAATCGTAATACCTATTTTCAAATTTATCTTCGCTTAATCTTTTTTGATCTATAAAAAAATAATGAAGAGCACTACTTTTTAAAACATCTTTAGCTACTTCATAACCTTTAGGTGTATGAACATAATCCCAATATATATTTTTCTTTTCTAACTCGATCTTATTTAATTTCATTTTTTCTTTCTAGATAAAACTACTTTATGTAGTTCTTATCCAACCTGCAGTTTTAGGATCATTTGTATCAGCTTGATACGCATCTTCATCCCAACCTTGAACAGGATTTCCATCTGTTGGATATGCTATTGGCGGATCATAATCCCAAGTAGATGTATTTAAAACCCAACTTGCATAAGGTTTAGGTGGAATAAAAACATCATTTTCTGAATCGTATGTAAAACCGACACCTGCATAATTTCCTCTAAAGGCAGTGCCACCATTTTTGTGAGCACCATGTAATGTGTTGTATGAAGTTCTTTTCCAAGTAGGCCAACCGTGCACACTTTCTAAATATGCTCTTCCTGCCTCTTCGTTATCGTCTGGACAATATTTATCTTCCAAAGTCACAACAGACAAAACTACATTATCAGAATCTAATTTTGCAAAGTGAGCCATTATGGTACGAACGTCCCCGGTGAGTTAAATGTGTGAATAGTATCGCAACCAGATGTTGTAACTGTTCCAGAATCTGTGTTTGAAGATTCTGTTAATCTTCTGATTACAACTTGTCCTGAACCACCTGTTGCAGTTCCGTTTGGAGGTGTAAATCCTGGATTAGTTCCTGAACCTCCGCCTCCGCCAGTATTAGCTTGACCTGGAGTTCCACATCCACCGCCAGCTCCACCGCCGCCAGATCCTCCGCCGCCGCCTGAGCCAGACTGGTGATAACCACCACCGCCGCCTCCGCCTTGCGTTACACATGAACCTGAAATATTTGAAGTTGCGCCCGAGCCTCCACTAGAACCCGATCTTAAACCACCTGGTTGACCACTGCCGCCAGCGCCACCGCCGCCGCCAGTTGTAATTCCGTTTGCTGGGTTACCATTTCCACCTGGATTTCCTTGTGGTGGTGATACAGGTGGTACGTTTCCTTGACCACCAGTTCCAGGAATACCTGAAGAACTTACTCCGCCACCTCCAGAACCTCCTTGACCACAAGAAGGTGGAGTACCTTGTGAACCTGTTCTAGCTCCTCTTGCTGAAGTTATAGTGCTGAATACTGAATCGTTTCCAATTGTACTAAAAGCGCCTCCCGCGCCAACTGTAACTGTAATAGGTGTAGAACCACAGACTTCAAAAGTTTTACAAGATATAGTTCTATATCCTCCTGCTCCTGCGCCGCCTCCTACGCCTGCGCCGCCGCCTCCACCAGCGATAACTAAATATCTAACTGTGTAAGGAGCTTGTCCTCCTCGTCTTTGTCCGAAGCCTGTTGCTGAACCTGCTCCAAATGTACCTAGTAAAGGCATCTTTCTATATTCCTCCTATTATGCAAACTGTGTTTGAGCTGCGAACGCTGTAAACGCTGCATCTCCAGTTTTGAATATTGTATATGTATACACATCAACCGAACTTGCATTTCCTCCAGTTGGAGCTGAACCACCTTGCCATTCAGGTGTAACAGAAGATCCATCAACTTGAAAAGCATTGTTATAGTATGGTGTCCCACCATTTGTTACTAAGAAAGCAACTGTAATTGATTCACCTGTATCCATAATACTGTTTAATGTGTTTGAACCATCGCCTCTGATATTCACTGTAAAGTTTCCAGAAGCGTCTGTTGTGTAATATAAAACTGCTTGAGTAATAACATCATAGTTAATTGTACCTGTAGCTGCTGTTGCAGATATTGTAGCTTTTTCTGCTAACTGCTGAATTTTACCAGCACCTAAAGTTACTCTTCCAATTCCTTTTGGATTGATGTTGAAATCAATATTAGAGTCTCCACCAGTTGCTGCTATTTCAGGTGCGTTACCTGTTGCTGCGTTAGTAACTGATAATTCGTTTACTGCTGATGCCGTTGTAGCAAATTTAATTTGTTCATTATCATTTTCGTCATTAATTGAGTTTGTACTGTCAATTAAGATATTACTTCCATTCGCATCTAAGTCACCACCTAATTGAGGTGAAGTATCAGCAACAACACTTGTGATACCAGTATTGATACTTAAAATATCAGGGTTTGTTCCATCATTAGCTGCAGCAAAAACTAGTTTATCACCTTTGTCTGTTGCAGAAAAAGTAAATGTAGAACCTGATCCAGATGTATATTTAAATTGTACTGTGTATGCACCTGATGTCGAATTTCTTAAAAAGTAAAAAGTTTGAGTATCTAAAGGTATAGTTACAATTTGATTTCCTGTAATTGTACCTGTGAACTCAATCATTCTGTGAGACATTACAGCTCCAGTTGATCCATCAGAAACTGTTAACGCTGTAGTTTGTGCGCCACCAGCAATTGATTGTTGTGTAAACCCACCAGAAATTTGTTCGATAATTTGTAAATTAGTATTAGTTTTAGTTCCCCACGTTCCCGCGTTTTCACCGGTTGCTTGAAGTTCTACTCCTAAAGGTGTGTATGTTGAAGCCATATTTTATCTCCTAATAATTTTGCTTACGCAACATCTGTATAGCTAGTATTTGAACCTGTGTCAACACTTTGATATGCCTGAATTCCAAAGCCTGTTGCAGTTCCAAAAGCAGCCACATTTGAGGTTGCTGATTGTCCAGTTAAAGTTAAATCTAAACTTCCAATAACTGTTGTTGACCCTATATTAAACGTTGCTGACACTCCAGTCAAGCCCATAACGTCAGCAGGAGCAATTGATCCTACATTGGAAGTTAAACCTAATCCAGTTGGTATAACTATAGGATTTGAAGTAGTTGAAGATGTACCTAAATCTATTTCTAATTCTAATCCAGATATACCTATTACATCTGCAGGAGCTATTGATCCTACAGAAGAAGTCGCAGATTGACCAGAAAGACCTACTATTGTGTCGTCTGCATCAACAGAGCCAACTGAAGAAGTTGCAGATACACCTGTTACTCCCATTACATCTGCAGGAGAAATTGAACCTACAGAAACAGTTGAAGAAACTCCTGTTAGACCCATTACATCTGCAGGAGAAATTGAACCTACAGAAGAAGTAGCTGATACACCTGTTAATTCTGCTGCTGCATCATTTGCTCTACCCCAAGCTTCTTCACCCCAAGCATCGTGGCCCCAACCAATTTCATTGTAAGCTTCTAATGTTCCAAGAGATGCAGTTAATTCAAAACCTGTTAAGTCTACTCTATTGTCACCAACTTCTCCCCACTCACCTTCGTTCCAGAATCTACCACCCCAACCTTTTTCGTTGAAAGATTCTACACTTCCAACAGAAGATGTCATTGATAGACCTGTTAAAGTAAATACTGGGTTGTTACTATCTCCCCAAGATTCAGAGTTCCAAGTATTTCTACCCCAACCATTTACAGAGAATGATAATAATCCTTCTGCGTTTACTGAAGCGGTTGCAGATAAACCAGTTAATTCTACACTGTTGTCATTTACTGCGCCCCACTCACCAACACTCCAACCTGTTCCGCCCCAACCTGTTAAGTTGAACGCAGTTAAGTCTCCTGTAGTTGAAGTAGCTGAAACACCACCAACTTCTATTGTTACAGTTGTTGATTGCCAGGAGTTATCTCCCCAAGAATTTGTTCCCCAGGTAGAAGCCATAGGTTAGGCCTCCTTACGCTATTCTGATGATCGCGTTACTTGCGTCTGCAGTTGGAAACTGAATAGTAAACGTTCCGCTTGTTACAGTTTTGTCAGCGCCAAAATCGATTGCACAAACTGCTGGATCACCTGTTGCTGAGTCGTTGAAAATTAAACATCCTCTTGCTGTGAAAGAAGCAGATGTAAAACTTGTGTCAGCAAAGTCGCAAACAGCTGTTGATGAATCTAAAGTTGGAGTAACACTTGTAAGCGCATTTCCTTTTGCAGTGTATCCAGTTCCAGAAACTTCGTTAGAAGTTGTGTACGCTGTCGTACTAGCTCCTAAAGATGCTGAAGATGTGTACAATGCTAAGTTAAATGTGTTCCCTGTTGATGCAGTGAAATCGTGAACGCCTGTTAAAATTTCAGTTTTGAAACTATTACAGATTGCTGATGTTATTGCCATAATTTAACTCCTATTTATTAAGGTGACGTAGAAGGTATTGTAATTCTAACAGTCCCATCCGTGTAGTCATCACGTTTACGTCTGCCAAGTTGTTCAATACCAAACTTGTCTAGTTCTTCTTTATACTTTTTCTCGTAAAGTGTCAACATATCTGCTGGCCCTTTTAAAAATCCATATGCCTCTACCAAGCATGCATATAATAGACCATTTCCAAAGTATTGGCTTATGTAAGTCGTAGTATTTGAGCTCGATAAACCGTCTGGGATGGCCTGATAGTGTATTTTAAACGTATACGTAGTGTCGGGTGCCGGAGCTACCATCAAACGGCCTGATGTCGTATCTGTGACGCCTGTAGCACCACCAAACATAGCGTAATACTTTGGTTTACCTGTTGATGTTTCAGCAGGTATATATTCTTGTAGATAAGTTTCATCTTTTTTCTCTAACCATTCATTTGCTCCTGTAGCAGCAGATGTAGAATCATAAACTTGTACACCTTTAACAAATATAGTTTTTGCAGGGACATTAATTGTTGTTTGTCCTGTAACTAAATTACCAATAGATTGTTTCTTGTACGCATCAATGGGCACATCTCTAAATATTCTAAGTTCAGCATTTTCAATAAATTGATTTGTAATTGTAGAAGTTAAAACATTACTATCTACTTCAGTGTAGTCTTGAATTGCTTGTGTTAATGTTGCGTATGTAAATCCTGCCATTATGGTGTTAATGTAACTGGACCTGCGGTCACTGACATTCCTCCTGCTTTTTCAGTCACAGTAGGAGTTGATCCTAATGTGAATGTATAATTATCTGTCCCTGTTACTGTTATACTAAATCCTGATGAATTTTCAAACACAGTAAAAGCTAACCCTCCTGGTGAGCCATCTACATTTCTAAAAACCACCGTGTCAGAAGTAGATCTTCCGTGGCTTGGTTCTGTGACTGTAATTGTAGTGCTTGATGCTGTAATATTAAATGGATTACCAGGTAATAAATTTTGTGTTGCTGGTTCTGTTCTATCAGGTTTTGCATTCTGCAAGCCTTCAGGATCAGCACCATGTGCTCTTGGTTCTAATTGTGGCTGTTTAGGTTCAAACTCTGATATGTGTACTCTAGAACCATTCCATTCTCTAACCATTTCAGAATATGGAAATGCCATACCAGATCTATCTGATATAAATTGTGCATGTTTACCTTTTGAAAAATTAGACATTTGGATAATAAGTTTTAGGGGTTATATAAGAACTAGATGATGAGCCATCCTCCGCTAAAGCTCTTTGTAATTCATCTTCGTATAATAATTTCATGTTTTGAGTTAATTCTGGTTTGAATTTTTGTGATAAATAATAAGCTAAACCTGATGCCATACACGGTACAAATCTATAAGGTACGTCTGTTGCATTAGTATAATCACCAACATCTTGTATTCTTTTTACATAGTAATAATTAATTGTATTTCCTGCTTCTGTTGAACCAGGTGTTAAGTATAAAGTAATTGTAACTTTATCTATAAATCTTTGTACAAAATATTGTGATGGTGTTCCTTCAGATGTTTTATTTGAAAGACCTTGATACGTAGATCTGTTTATTTTTGTAAGAGGTGTATCAACATTTGATGAGTTTCTGTAAACAGCTTCTAATACATCGTCTACACCATATACAGCAGTGGCGTCAGACGTTCCGTCACCTGTTGATCTAAACATTGTATATGTTGCTTGACCATCAACTAATGTAATTGAATTATTTGCTACTTCCCAATAGTGAAGTCCTCTGTTACCCCACTCTTGAAACATAATATTGAGAGATCTTCTTGCCATACGTAACTGATTACCAGATACGCCTTGCATACCTATTCTCTCATATGCCTCTTCGATTATCTCATCGATAGCAAAATTTTTATCAAATACTGTTGTACCAGAAGTAGTGTTAGCCATCTAACCTCCTACTTGTCTATTAATACAGTAGCTTCAATATTTGCACCAATAGCTGATGTAGTCATTCCACCTTCAAATAAAATTCCATCTTCAGGAATATTGAAAGCAAAAACATCGCCTGCAGGGCAACTTGTTAAAAATTGTGTTACTGAATTACCGTCTTGCAAAGTTATAGATTGTGTGTCAGTGGCATGATCATTTTCTAAAATGATTCCTCTCAATCTAGTTCTTCCTCCAAATACGGATCCAGTTGCTGTAACTCTTACTGCTTTTACATCTGATTTCATATTTTAATCTCCTTAAAATTTATGTGGGCCCGAAGGCCCACACTAAATTAATTATTACGCTATTGTTACGCCGTTGCTTCCTACAACAACCCAACCAGCTGTTTCGCCATAAACAAGAACTACACCATCTCCAACGTCGTTGAAAGTGATTGTAGAACCACCTGCAAGAGTTGTTGGTGTAAGAGTTCCGTCTCCACCGTCAGCAACCATTGTAATGATTTTAACTTGACCTGCTGAACCATCTGCAAGTGTTAATGCATCTGCTCCAGTAGTTGTTACTTCAGTTACTAAGTTAACGATGTCAACTGCGCCAGCACCAGATAAAGATTGAACTCCACCTGTTATGCCTTTGTCGTAAGATGCGTTAGTTGTAACAGCACCTGTAGTTGCGTTTTTAGTTATAAAATCAAAACCGTTTTCCGATCGGACCGGTCCTGAAAATGTAGTATTTGCCATAATTATATCCTCCTAGTTTCCGAACATAGTCTCTAGGCCGTCGACTATACGCGTCTATGTTCTAATTAATTGTATAGTAATAATTTTATATATTAGATTTATATGAAGTGCAAGAGAGCCTTACAAGAAAGTGCGATTTCAGCGATGTAGCGTTTTTTGTGTTACGTAGCTACAGATACGTCAGGTGCAGCGTCTTCTATCTTGTTAAGCTTCTGAGCTTCTTTAGCTTCAGCTAGCTTAATGTGACTGATGACTTGTCTAATTCTGTCATCAATTCTTACCATATCAAGAGTATATCTTTTCTCCTGATTATAGTGCTGCGACCATTCAAGTTCCAGTCCTCTCTTCTTCGTGTAGAGTTCTTGAACGTGTGTCATTTATAACCTCCTCATAGGTTAACCACATTTTAGATTCATTAGTGAATCCATCTTTTTCCCATACAATATCATTTTTTCCTAGTTTGTCAACTAGTGCATTTTCAAAGGCTTTGTCGTTGTCTTCTGACACAATCGTGAAGTCAGCGTAGTAGCCGTATGCTCTGATTTGTATTCGGAAAGTTTTCATGGGTTTTTAGGTTATAGCATAAAAAAAGGGCGGCTACAAGAGCCGCCCTAATTTATCAGTTAATCAAGTGATTATTACGCACCTGGTGAACCGAAGATACCTCTAGGGTCTGAGAATCCGAAAGAATATCTCTCTCTAGCTTTGTATCTAACGTTACCAGTATCGAAGTCACCTTCCATAGCTGTTTTGATTGGAGATCTAACGAACATTTTTAATCCGTTAGGTACATCTGTCTTGATAAAGAACGCATCAGTGTCAGTTAAGTAGTTGTTTACTACATAACCTTGAGGAATCATCCCCAT
>JAAOEI010000068.1_pt1 | contig 37214 bp, 41 predicted proteins | sample 7059261 | NCBI WGS metagenome assembly JAAOEI01 (sample SAMN14008812, study PRJNA610033) | viral metagenome | isolation source: viral particles filtered from seawater | place: China: Hangzhou Bay, Yangshan Deep Water Harbour | collected 2017-10-31 | reverse complement strand
TTCTTGTCAAATGGCTTCAAGGTAAAAAATACGAACACAGCAATGAACACTAGCGGTGGTGATTATTTTTACATGGCCTTTGCCGAATCACCGTTCAAAACAGCGACCGCCCGATAGGAGATAAGTTATGTGGAAATACGGCAGCAAAATTATTCGTGAGGGTCGTTCGTGGACGGACGACAACGGCATCACGCACCCAAGCAACTGGCACATCTGGTCAGCGGATGAGAAGGCAGCGGCAGGACTAACTGAAGTTACGCCCGAGACGCCCCCGGACTCGCGTCTTTACACTTGGGGCTATCAAGCTGACGGCGTAACGATCTCTAAGACAGCTAGAAGCCTGACAGATGTAGATGCAGTAGACGGGGATGGTGACCCCATTCTAGACGAAAATGGCAATCAGGTAATTAACCGTGGTGTTAAATGGAATTTAAAGCAAGCGGTAAAAGAGCAGCAAGGCTCTTTGCTTGCTCAGACTGATTGGGCTGTCGTTCGGAAGGCTGATAAGGGAACTGCTATTCCATCGAACATTCAGACCTATCGCGATGCCATTCGTACCAAGGCTACGGAAATGGAGACAGCTATCGACAATGCTGCAAACACCGATGCTGTAGCTGCGTTGTTCGTGACGTACACAACTAATGAAGATGGTAGCGTAACCAAATCTGGCATTCTTTATGATTGGCCTGTGTTGGCTGATTAGTATTTATTTGATGATTCTGTACGATGAATGAGCACTTAAAGGTTAGCGTCGATATCTCGGCGATGGCAGTTGCTTGGGGGTCTTTTCTCTCTTATTTGCCAGATGTTGCCGCTGCGCTTTCTATCGTATGGACTGTTTTGAGGTTGTGGGAATGGTTAAAAAAGCGAAGGCAGCGTTAGCGGCGTTATTTTTATTTCCTGTAACCGCATTAGCCGAGACAAATACCATAAGCAGCACGGTAATTGATAAGTCCGTTCCTGCCGCCAATGCTCCATCTGTTGTCGTTAACAATTCAGACGTGTGCGTCTCCAGTGTTTCTGCCGGGGTTACTACTCAGATTTTAGGTATAGCTGGTGGAACTACAGTTAGAGACGAGACTTGCGAGATGATTAAGATGTTCCGCCTTCTTTATGGGGGCGGCATGAAAGTCGCGGCGATTTCTCTTATTTGTAATGAGGACAGACGTGTTTGGGATGCGATGTGGAGGGCTGGAACGCCGTGTCCCGCTGGAGAGGGTTTAATAGGAGATAAGGCCAAAGAGTGGTGGCTGGCAAATCCTGACAGAGCGCCTGACGGAAGTATTGTGCAGTCGGTAGAGTACAAAAAAGAAACGCCTGTGGCTGATGCTTATGAGTATCCAGAGGAGGGGGAATGGAACGATTAGCCGTAGCCCTTCTTTTTTGTTTTTTTTCTTTCGGCGCGTTTGCGGAAACGAATACTACCGATAACCTACTACCGGAAATATCTAGCTTTTCTACGTCTGGGGGTACGGTAACTGGTCCGGCTAGGGGCTGCCCTAGCGGGGCTTTTTGTACATCTGGGACGCAGGGCGGAGGGGGCACCTATCAAACTTCATTTGATGTGCCTTTGACGAAAGCTGAGGTCAATGAAGGGTTTGAGTTAAACTATGGCCTAGAGACGTTCTCCCACTCCAGCAATGCTGTTTTAGCTACCTGTAATAACATCATGCAGTCTGGGGATTGCAGAGACGTTTTCAACCTTACGGTATCTTTGTTCGATGCCGGTTCTGTTGTAGAAAAATTTGAGCATGATGTAGAGCTTGATTTCGCGGGGGCGCGAAATTTTACCTTTCAGTCAGAAGTGGCTGCGAACAACTATGGAATACTGACTGGTCAGTACGAGTTCTTCGCGATAGATGCGGGCTTTCCGTCAGGATTTTTTGGGCCACAAATTTCTAACCCTCATCTTTCGATTACTCACACTTTGGTTAGCGCGATAGAGCAGGACCGCCTGATACTTGATGTAATAGACGACGCACTGCCGCAGCCTTCCATTCAGGAGCCTACCCCAGAACCTCTTGCTATAGCTGAAATTCCTGTGGCAGCAGTCGTCCCTGAAGCGCCGCCTGTCCCAACTGAGGCAGATGTGAGTGATGACCTGACGATCTCAGAACCTGCTGGAGACGATCAGATGGCCCCGGAGTCTGAGCCAGAGACTGAACCCGAGCCAGAACCGGAACCGGAGCCTGAGCCTGAGCCTGAGCCTGAAGAGTCAAGCTCTGAAACTGATGAGCCTGAAGAAGCCGAGCCTGAGGCGAACGAAGAGAAGCAGAAAGAGGGAACAACCTCTGAAAAAAAGAGCGAGCCTAAAAAAAACAGAAAAGCAGTTGATGAAAAAAAATCAAAATTGAAATATAATTCAATAATCCAAACGAGAGCCATACTGGCTATGGCGTCTAGCGCTGCCAGAATTACCGAGTCGGTTCAACTAACGGATACCCAAGGTTTCTTTACTGGGGAGAAGCTGCCGGATTCCGTGATACCGATTGATTACAGGGGCCAGTATTCTTGGATAGGTGCGTCTAACGGGGTTCACGAAACCTTGATCGATTCTCAATGGAGAACGGGCGGCAACTAATGGCTCAACTTGAGTTCGGCGGAGTAAAGTTTACAGGCGGTAAGATGGTGGCAGTCTTTACCGCTTTGTCCACATTGGGCGGTGCTCTTTGGGGCGGGTTTGAGGTTTACTCCAGATATCAGTCGATGGAGAAGAAGATTGCCTCTTATACCGCCCCAGACCTAAGCGGCTTTGACAAAAGGCTGCTTGTCTTAGAAACAAAGGTTGATGAGGAGTTGGCTCTCGTCCGAGAAGAGGTATCTGTTTTACAGGAGCGGGTGAACGAGGTTTATGAGATATCTCGCGATATCAGAACAGACACACGCTCTGATGCGGCAGCCCTGCACACAAGCATGTCTGATTTAGAGAAGAGGTCGCGAGAGATAGACGCGGACACTAGATCGGCTATGCGTGTAGCTGAGAAAACGATCAGGGACATTATTTCTTCAGCGCAAGAGCGATTTGACGCCAAGATAGTGTCAATCGATGAAAAACTTGATAATTTAGAGAAGCGTATGCAGAAGCAGGTTCGTGATGCGCTTGATAACCCTATACTGAAAGGCAAGTAGATGTCTGATGAAAACATTCCAGATAAGGCAGCGTATCAGGTAAACCGCCGTAGAATGTGTTGGGCGGCGTTGGGTATGATGCTTTCTGTCGTTGTCGCTTTTTTGGTGGACCCGCAGAGATATTCTGGCGCTGAAATGGCCCCCATTTTCTATGGCCTGAGTGGTTTGGTTGCGGTCTATTTTGGCGCGACCTCGTATCAGCAATCAAAAAAGTAATGTTTCACGTGAAACATTTTTAGGTGCCCGATGTTACAGAAACTAACTTTTAAGCCCGGTATTAATAAGGACTTGACTCGCTACGCTGGCGAAGGGAGTTGGTTCGATTGCGACAAAGTTAGATTTGTAAACGGCTTGCCTCAAAAGATGGGTGGTTGGGTTAAAATTAACTCGACGGCATTTTCTGGTATTTGTCGCTCCTTGTTTAACTGGTCTACTCTCGCGGGCAGAGACCTGATGGGGATCGGCACCTCCAAAAAACTGGTTATTGAGGAGGGTGGCGGAATACACAATGTGACGCCCTTGAGAACTACCAATGCATCTCTTGGGGCAAATCCATTTACGACGCTGACTTCCGGGTCGGGGACCTTAAATGTTAACCACACAGCGCATGGTGCTGCGGTTAACGACACTGTTATTTTTTCAGCAGCGACTACGTTTGATGGCATTACTGCGGCACAAGTCAACACTTCTCACGTTATCACGCAGATTATCGATTCAAATAATTATTACATAGCTACAACTGGTTCCGCCTCTTCCGGCTCCACATCAGGAGGGGGGTCCTCTGTTCTCGTTTCCTATGAAATTACGGTCGGTGCGGCCACAAGCGATTCTGGCGGTCTTGGTTGGGGTGCCGGTCTTTTCGGAGGGACGGTCGCGGGTAAAACCACGACGACACTCTCCGGTGGAATCAATGATTCAGTTGCAACCATTCCTCTGACAAGTGCGACAGATTTTGATACAGCTTCAACAACGCTTTCGGCTATTTTGCAAATCGGGGATGGCGAAATAAGTGTTGCTTCGACCTCGGGATTTCCTTGGGTCGGCATTGTCAAAATCGGCAGCGAGCAGATCAGATACGAAAATGTTGACGCGACAAACAATAAGTTGTCTTCGCTGACTCGCGGTTACAACGGAACAACTGAAGCTGCTCATTCCTCAAGCGCCTCTGTTACATACGTTGGCACCATTGTCATAGATAATGAAATTATCACATACACGGGGGTCTCCAGTAACGACCTTACAAGCGCTGAGAGGGGTCAGCTTGGGACAGACGCCGTGGCGCATGATTCAGGTGCGACGGTTGTGGAATCAAATGAGTTTGTGGGGTGGGGCTCCGGTGTTCCTGTAGAAACCGGGACGACCGAAACTATAACTGTTCGTTTGTGGAGGCAGGACAATTTTGGCGAAGATTTGTTAGCCAATATTTGGGGTGGCGGCATATATTATTGGGACGCAAGCGCTGGCTTTAGCAACAGGGCAGTGGAGCTTTCAAGTCTTTCCGGCTCTTCTGGCTGTCCAACGTCAGCGCGTGTGGTTCTTGTATCCGACAACGACAGACACGTTGTTGCCCTCGGAACCACCGATCTTTCGACGGGAGATTTTGACCCCCTTTTGATACGTTGGGGTGATCAGGAGTCGCTGACCCAGTGGACCCCGGCGACGACAAACACAGCCGGTGATCTCCGAATCAACAATGGATCAGAGATCATTACTGCCCTCGAAAACAGGCAAGAGATACTTGTCTGGACAGACAGGAGTCTTCACTCCCTAAGATTTGTGGGTTCTCCGTTTATTTTCGGCCAAACCCTGCTGTCTCAGAATGTTACGATCATTGGCCCCAACGCTCATGTTGCGGTTGGCGACACAGCGTTCTGGATGGGGACGAATAACTTTTACGCATACGACGGGCGCGTGACGACGATACCCTGTTCTGTCCGCAATTTTGTCTTCCAGAATATGAACTTCGGTCAGCGCAATAAATTCTTTGCGGGCAGTAATTATGAGTTTGGCGAAGTTATGTGGTTTTACGTCTCGTCTGACGCCACAGAAATTGACAGGTACGTCATATATAACTTTGTTGAAAAGGCTTGGTATACAGGTTCCCTCGAAAGAACTGCTTGGCTTGACCGTAGCCAGCGGGAGTTTCCTAATGCGGCAAGCTCTGATGGCTTTCTGTACGAACACGATAATGGTTTTGATGATGGGAGCGAGAACCCACCAGCGGCTATTACTGCCTTTATAGAAAGCTCTGATTTTGAGATTGGTGATGGGGACAGGCTTCAGTTTGCTTCTCGCGTGATTCCCGATCTTAGTTTCAACGGGTCGTCTGCCTCCGCCCCTGTGGCTACTTTCTCCTTTCGTCCGCGTAATTTTCCCGGAGACTCTTTCGGCACGCCCTCGTCATCCTCTGTGACTGCCAGCCAAACTGTTGATGTAGAGCAGTTTACTGATCAGGCTTTTATACGCTTGAGAAGCAGGGAGATGGCCGTAAAGGTGGAATCGACGGCTGCTGGTGTTTTCTGGCGTCTTGGCGCTCCACGAATTGACGTAAGACCTGACGGGAGGCGGTAATGGCATCAGCCGTTCAAAAAAGTCAAATACAATCTTTCACGTTGCCGACGCCTACGTCCGAGTATTCCCCGGAATACATGAACTCTTTGGTGAGAACCCTAGAGATTTTCTTTCAAAGAGAGCAAGAAGAAGGTAATATTAGGGGGTCAACCCTTATATTGACGGCGGTGTCTACCGATGTCGCTGATCTGAGGGTCGGTGATGTTTACGTTGACGAGGACGGTTTTTTGAAAATCGCCCGGTCTGAAGATAATTTTACTTCCACGCTGACTGGCTCTGTCGGATCAGTGACGGTTAGTATTTCTTAGGAGTTTTCTATGGCTGTCATATATCCTCAGATCGATTCAGTGTCTAACCCACCTACGACCATTACTACCCCGCGACTTGTGGGGGCAATGCCCGATGGCACGAAAATTACTCGCGCTGGTCTTGAAAGTTTTTTTGACGAAGCCGCGAGAAAAGGCGGCGTCATGGGAACAGCCCTGAACCTGCCTCCGATTAAACAATCATTAACAGATAATCTTTTTGCCGAGGCGGACATGGTTGAGTATCAACCCAGCCGCCGCGTCCCCCTTACGCCGCCACCGAGTTATGAGCCGGGGGTGGACCCCATGTTTAATTACTTCGAGGGGCAGACGCCGCCTGACGTTATAATAATGGGTGAAAACGAACAATATCGCGCCCCCCGCACCGTTGACATGAAAGAGGGCAGCAAGGGCCTCGTGGGTGAAGCGAAGCGTGTGCAGCAACAGGGTCGCAATGGCGACACCATGCTCGTTCACATGAACCCCGACGAATACAACGCGATGGTGCAGTTGGGTGGTCTCGGCGGTCTGGTCCAGAACGGCGTGACAATCAACCCGGAAACGGGTCTCCCCGAAATGTTCAGCTTTAAGAACATTCTTCCAACAATTGTTGGTGTTGCTGGGGCTGCGTTTGGGTTGCCGACTTGGGCTGTTGCTCTTGGTACGGGCGCGACCACCGCGATCACCACTGGAGATATCGGAAAGGGCATCCTTGCTGGCCTTGGCTCATACGCTTTGGGCAGTCTGTTTGGTGATGTCGGGGCAAGCGGTGTGTCTGATGCTGCCGCAACTCAGGCTGCCGGTGGCGATGCTTTTAATGTTGGCGGCGGTGTCGGCCAACAGATTTCTAGCGCTGGTGGTGCGCAGTTACAAGCAACTGCGGCAAATGCTGCTGTGCCTATCTCGGATGGAAGTTTACTTTCTGATTTTGACTATGTTCGAAGTCTTAATCTAACCCCACCCGCTAGCACTCCCTTTGTAAATAAATTGGATCTTGGTCAGTTTGCTGATTTTTCACAGCCACTTGCTAATGCTCCTTCTGTTCCTCCAAATCCGTTTGCTGCTTCAGCATCTGTCTCTCCTGCCATTGCACCGCCCGTGACTCCAGAGGCCCTCGCAGCCGCAAGAACAAGCGTTTTTGAACAAGCGCCATTAAGTACGACCCTTGATTCTACAGCCGTTGGCCCCAGTAAACTGGAATTGTTTGGTGAAGGGTTGTCTAAAATAGGTGAACCCGGTGGTGTTAGCTATCTTGACGCGGCAACAAAGGGTCTGGGTGGTCTTGGCGCTACGGCGGGCGGTATGGGGCTGTTTGATGAGCCTACTTACGATTACTCGGGCTTCGGAGGTAGACGCAGGTACAGCGGTGAGCCGATAGCTCCCCTCAACCGCACTGCCTTGTCGCCAGACCCCGATTACCGACCCGGTATAGACCCCGCCTTTAATTATTTTGCTGCTCAAGATGGCAAGCGCGGTGAGCTTGATCCGTCAACGGGTGGCATTATGGGTAGTAATGTCACCAATGCTATTACTCAAAGCGCCCAGCAAATTGCGTCGAATGCAGCGCCTCAGATGCGGTTAAACCCTGCGATGTACAGCGCTAATGCTGCGGTTAGGGCGGCGCTTCCTATGAGACGGATGGCTAATGGCGGTGTTCCCGAAGAACAGGCGATGGCCGGTCTAATGGATGTAGCGTCTGATCAGGTTAAAAATAACCTAGAAGAGCGCATGTCTGTGCCCGCTCAAGACTCTGAGCCGCAAAATGTCGAAGAGCGCGTTATTTACGACAACGCGATGCTTGCTGTTCAGGGTGTGCTTGAGGATGAGGCAGCGCAAGAGGCTATCTCTGACTTTATTGAGACCTTCGGGATGGCTGCATACGAGGCTCTTGTGGCATCTGTTAATGAGCCGCGTGATGAGGGCGGGGTCATAAAACCTGCTAACGGCGGAACCACTGTGCAGGAAGGCGCTATCCAAGGAGAGGACGTGATTGCTGGCATGATCGTTGATCCCGAGACTGGCGAGGAAAGCGCTAATCTCCGCATTGGCGAGAATGAGTATGTAGAACCTGCGGAAAGTCTTGCGAGGCGAGCTATGGCAGCAGGGCTGCCGCCCACGCCGAAGAATGGTGCAATGGTGAGGAGCGCTGAGGAGGATCAGCTTCGTATGGCATATGGCTGATCTTCAGGTTTCTTTGGTTGACCCAAATTACGTCAGTCGCGTTTGGGAAGAAGTCGAACCAATACTGGGGAAGTCTATAGGTTCTGCCCACGGCAGATACGACATGAAGGATATACTGAAGGAAATTGTTAATTTTGAGCAGCATTTGTGGGTTGTTTTCAACGAGGAAAGTAAGATCATCGCGGCGTTAACGACAAGGTTCGCCCACTACCCAAAGAAAAGAGTATTGGCTGGTCAGTTTTTAGGTGGTGAGAAAATAATGAGATGGCGAGGCCCGATGTTAAATACGTTGGAGAGTTGGGCAAAAGACAATGACTGCGATGGTTTGGAAATGACTGGCCGCAATGGCTTTGAAAAGGTTCTTGGACCATATGGTTGGACCCCTGAGTATGTGGTGTTTGAGAAAATGTTTGAGGAGAAAGTAGATGGGTAAAGGAGGAGGAGGCAGCCCGCCGCCGTCGCAGCCGCAGCAGGTCACCACTACGACCAGCAATCTGCCTGAATACGCCGAGCCTTTTTTCACGCGCTTGTTGCAGCGCGGCGAAGCTATTTCGCAGGAAGAGTACATACCCATTGAGCAGCAGAGGCTGGCTGAGTTCGACCCCTTGCAGGAGCAGTCGTTTCAGCAAGCGCAGTCTTTGTCTGAGAGTGGGCTGCCCGAGGAGTTTGATGCAGCGAGAGGACGGTATCAGCAAGCATTAGATTTTCAACCCGGATACACGCCGGGTGCAATAGACGCGGGCAGGTTTACCGACGCGGGCATAGCGCAGAACTATATGAATCCGTTTGTTGAGAATGTCATTGACGTACAACAGGCTCGCGCTCGTCGTCAGTTCGAAGAAGATCAGGGACAGAGGGTTTCGGACGCAGCGGTTAAGGCTGGTGCTTTCGGTGGTTCTCGCGAGGGTCTTGCAAACGAACTTGCGAGGTCGAGGTTCGAAGACAGGCTTGCGGACATGGAAGCCACTCAAAGGGCACAAGCATTTGATCAAGCGCAGAGAGCTTTTGCGACAGACCAGACCGCCGGTCTTCGCGCTGCCGCACTTCGAGAGGAGGCAGCACAACAGGCTGGTCGTTTAGGTTTAGCGGGGGAGCAGGTTGGTCTCGACGCCGCTCGTCAGGTCGCCGCTCTTGGAGAGGGAGAGCTTGGTCTTGGCTTGCGTCAGGCAGACGTGCTTCGTCAGATCGGCGAGCAGCGTCAGGCTTTGGAGCAACAGCAGCTTGACATCGGGGTGTCTGACTTCATCTCCCAGAGGGACTTCCCGCGCCAGCAACTTGCTTTCCAAAGCGGCATTTTGCGTGGTGTTCCCGTTAGCCCGATTAGTGAAACTGCACAGTTCCAAGCGCAACCAAGTACTGCCCAGCAAATGTTAGGTTTCGGTCTTGGTGGTCTTGGTTTAGCAAGAAGTGTGTTTGGAAGTTAGGATATAGACATGGCCGTCACAAATATGTCGATCATCGAAAAGGATGACCTGATCAAGAAGATGCCACGGGACGCTCTCAAAGAGGAGTTGAGAAACCCGTCTGGTAATTTTCCTTTGTTTCTGGTTGCCGCTCGCCTCAAAGAGGTCGAGGAGATGGAACGCGACATGATGGCTCGTCAGGCGGCGCAGCAGTCCTCTCAGGAAGGCGAGTCAGTTGCCGCTCGTTTGGCACAACAGGCAATGCCAGAGTCCCCCATGTCAGGTGTGGGTGCAAATCCAGCGCCGCAGCCGCGCCCAGACCCTCAGGGCATTATGGCGCAGCAAATGGCTGGCCCCACTCAACCGCTGCCCACGGTAATGGCGCAGTCTGGTCTGCGTGGTAAGTATCCGGGGCAAGCATCAGGCATTGATCAGGAAATACTTGCTGCCGCCGTTCGATCTCGCCAAGCTAAAGGCGCTCCGCGTCTTTACAATCAAGAAAGAAAGGCTGGCTTCGAGAAGGCTGGCAGAAAAGGCGCTGCCCCAGCGAGCCAGATACCCGCGCTACTCGGTCTGGCGTCTGCTTTGGCGAAAACCGAAGAGAGGGCCTATGGCGGTATGGAAACGCTGCCGCCGTTTCAGGTTGAGTCAAGCACAATGCCCATGAGCGCTAAGGGCTTCGCAGCCCGTGCCCGTTCTGTTGGTTCCAGAATGCCTGAGGAAGAAGACGGACTCTCCTATATCTCTAAACTGCTCAAGTCTATGGGTGGCTCTTCGGAGGACAAGCCTACCGTTTTTGCTCAAAATGGTATGTCCCCGTTGCGCTCAGATTACAATCGTCTTGTTGAAGACGCGGCTCGACAGAGAGAGATTCAGTCACAAAGAACGAGGGAGGGTTTTGAAGTTTCTCCCGTCATGCAAGCGTATCAATATATTTTTGGAAGTAGCGCAGATGCAGCCCAAAAAATAGCGGACCAGAGAAAAGCGTTTCAAGATAGGGTCGCAGCAGAAGACGCCGCCCGCGCAAGTAACACCCCGTCTGCCTCCCCCAGTGGAGCAGACAAAGCTGCGCCCCCTGTGCGTAAAGCCGCCCCTGCGGCCCCCAAACTTGTGCCAAAAAAACTTAGCACCGAACCCGCTGGTGGTGCTCCTGCTCAAATCACTGATATTGGCGGCGTTCCAGCAGGGGCTTTTGTTGAGTCTGCTGAAGGTGGTGGCAAGCCCCCCGCTGGTGACAAGCCCCCCGCTGCTGCTGACAGCCCATATGACGTTAATGCGATCTTGAAGAGCCTTCAGGCTGGCGCGGAACCCGAAGAGGTTGGCAGTGTGAATGAATACCTCACACAGGCTGAGAAGCTAATTCCCGACCTCAGTCCAGAACGCAAGGAAGTGATCAAGGATTATGAGCAACAACTTGCGTCTGTTCAAAAGAGAGACCCTGTTCCGAAGAGCTTGACTGATATCAGGGATCGGATGCAGAAACGTCTTGATGACTTGGAGAACAGCCCTCTTCCGTTTATGACCGCTGCTGCCGCCGCAATAAAAGGTAACCAGCCAATTCTTGTTGCGATGACCAATGCCATGATTGGTTACACCGCTGGTGACGAGAAGGTTAAGAACCAAGGCCTGAAGATCATGGGTGACATCGTTGATACTGATGTCAAGATCGAAGGGTTAAAATCAAAGCAGATGGAGCTTGAGACAACCGCTCGCAACGCCCTTATGAAAGCCAGACAAGAGGACATCGAAGGTAGAGATAAGAGGGCGCGAGAATTGTTAACTCTTGCAAACAATAACAGAAACGCAGCCCAAAGGTTGTCCGTGGAAAATGCGAAACTGGAGCAGCAAAGGCTGGGGCAGATTTCTAATTTTGTCGGAGCAACATTAAAAACCGTCGAAGAAAAAAATAGGTACAATACTCTCGTTGGAGCGCTCATGGAAGATGAAGGCATGAGCAGGTCTGATGCGATGATAAGGGCTTACACTGCCATTCGCGGTGGAACGACAAGCACTTCTGCCGAAACACTGCGTCTCCGGTATGACCAAGCAGCGCAGAAATTTATGGAAGATAAGTACAGAAACCTTCAGATCAGGTACAACACCTCAGAGGCGGGGAAGGCCAATCCCTCCGACACGGGTCAAGCCGGTTACGATCCGAAGGTGATTGCATGGGCAGAGTCGCAGGGTGCTCTTCCCCCTAATGAAGGAGTTAGGAGCGCGATAGGTAGGATTTTTGCCCAAAATAAAGGCGCTGGCGCTGGTGGGGGCGGTGCAATTAATTTAGACGAATTCAGGCGTAGGGTAAAAGAGGCAGGGGAAAAAGCGGCGGCTAACTCGGCAGGTCAATAATCTATGGGACAGGTAGTTAATATCCCTAATGTGGGTCCTATTGAGTTTCCTGATGGGATGTCTAATGCTGAAATACTAAGAATTATCGATAACGAGATTATTCCTAGTCAGCAAAAGGGACTTTACAGCGCGACACCCTCGACACCGCAGCCAGAAGAGGACACCACCTTAATTGGTGACCTTGCGTCTGGTGTTGCTACTGGCTTCACAACGATGGTGCCTCTTGCGGTCGAGGGCGCTGGTGCCTTGGCATATTCTGCCGGGTTAACTGATGATCTGGACAACGCCTTTGTGCGCTGGGGCCGCCAGTCTCAGAAAGATTTACGGGAGTTCTTCGGCGGAGAATCAAGCTCCCATGCATATGGCGTCGGTAACGCGCTTGGTTCGTTTGCCTCCTTCTTTGTTCCGGGGTTGGGCGCAGTAGGTCTAACTGCAAAAGGGGCTGGCTTGGCAGCTAGAGGCTCCACCGCTGCCGCCCGTAACTATTTACGCGCTGCGAAAGCGACAAAGGTAGGCGGCACAGGCACCTTGGCTGTTGGTGCTGGCGCTGGTGAACAGGCAGAAAGGATACTCGACCTTGTTGACAAGCTCGAAGGTGAGTATCCCGCTGCAACTGAAAACCTGAAAGCAGCAATCGCTACCGGCGGTGTTATTGGTCTGACAGAACTTGCTCCTGTCAAATTTGTCACGGCGACAATTTCAAAGGGTATTCCAAGCAAGGTTGGTAAAGAGACCACTAATAAGATTTTAGCGAGAGTTGCAGAAATAGTGTCTGGAACTGCGCCGCGCAGAATAGCGGCGACAGGTGTTGGCGAGGGAACTCAGGAAGCCTTGGCCGGTTATCTTCAAGACCTCACGGAACGTGGCCTCTACAATCCTGACCTTGAGATAGGGCAGTCGGCAGCCGCTGACTTCGGCTACGGAGGCTCGGCTGGTGCTATATTCCAGACTGGTATTGAGCTTATGCTCGGTAGGCGGAACCGAACTACGCCACCGCCCACCAACCAAGAACAAGCCGAGAAAGAGCAACTCGAAAGAGAGGCCGCCGCCGCTTTCAACGAAGGTGCAGACGCGCCAACAGAGCCTCTTGGGCTACCTGCCCCGGAGCCGCAGCTATTGCTGCCTGACCTTACTGACAGGGAAACAGTACTCGTCCCGCCGGACGTTAATATTGCCGGTCTGGTCGATCAAACGATTTCTGAGATAGGGGCAGACCTTCCGTTGTCATTTAACAACGGCTCCGTTGTTGTCACGGATGAGGCTGGGACCCCAGATTCTTATGATGTAATTCAGAACGACGAGGGTATCTTTGTCGCTTCCAAGCAGGGAACTAGGGTATCGCCTAACTTCTCGTCCTTGGAGCAAGCCTCTGAATTTAGAGACGGCCTCAATGTTTCAGTCAACGAAATGCTGGTTCAGCAGGACGAGCTTGAAACAAACAGGCAAGCCCAAGAAGCTGTGCAGAGGGCAAAGCTCGAAGAAACAGCGGCGACCCTAGACGCGGCTAGGGCAACGGTTTCTGCGCCAGCTATTGAGCTTTCCTCGCTTCCGGGGGATGTGGCTCAAACGGTCAACGCCAGACGCAGCCAGACTGGCCGGAATACGCTTGGCGCGCAAGACACGGTATCTATTGAAGAGTTAAGTGATAACAACGTCTCTCAGGATGTTATTGATGGGCTTCTGCCCGTCACCGAACCCGCTACCGCAGACGATGTCCGCTCTGCCGCAGCAGCGAAAAACATTCTGGTAGAGGACGCTGGGTTTGAGCGCTTTGCTCGCAGAAGCGCGGGTGCGGCAAACATAGACACGATGTCCCCGACGCAGCTTGGCTACATGATCGATGCCATCGAAGGGCTGCCAGCGCTTCCGGGGGAAACCGCCCAGCCGCTGCCGGTTATCCGACCGCCTGAGTTCACAGGTCCCCAGTATGCCGCGACAATCAACCTTGCCAAGCGCAAGGGCGAGGAAGGCATTCTCAAGTCCGAGGTTTCCAAGAACATCGACATGAAGCGCGGTGCGCCCACCGAGTCCCTGATACAGGCTGGGGTGGATCGTGGTGATCTCGTGCCGCATCCGACGCGAAAGAACAGGTGGGTCAGTCGGCAGCTTTACGAGGAGAGGCTAAACCAGCCGCGCTCACCCCTAGAAAGAGGCGAGCAGATAGAGGCAGAGGCTCGTGCCGCTGAAGAACGCGCCGCTCAAGAAGAGCAGCGACGGCAGCCCACCCGTGAGACTCTTGGCCCCGGCATTATCGTAGAAACCACGCGGGAAGAGGGCGATACGCGCTCTATCCCTGAACGTAGCAGGGAATTCCAAGAGCGTCTTGGAGAGACCACGCCTACGCCCGAGGCCCTATCCAGACGCGATGAGATACAGCAATCCCTCACTGATGAGCTTAACAGGTTTGCTGCTAGTCCCGCTGGTAGGGCGGCGAAACTGGATGCCAGCAAGATCGGCGTTGAGATTGTTGATTCAGTAACGACTGAGGCGGGGACAAGGGCAGAGGGCCAGCTACTCGCTGACGCTGACAGCGGTAAGGTAATTATTCAACTCGCTTTGGATACGGCTCAAGAGGGCGCAGCAACTGACGCACAAGTTAAAAATAACCTCAAAGATGTTTTTAATCACGAAGTGGTGCACGCTCTAAAAGCGCTAGGCGTTATCAACGAAGCTGATATGGCATCACTCGTTAAGTACTCAAAGAACGCTCGTATAAAAGGCTCTAAGAAAACGATTTACCAAGAGATCGTAAAAGATTACACGGAAGCGCGTGTCGGACGCCAACTCTCTAAAGAAGAGCTTGAAGAAGAGGCGGTTGCCGATGCTTTCCGTTATTGGGCTGCTGGTCAACTCAAGGTCACTGGCAAGCCTAAGAGCATATTCGACCGTATTGTGCGCTTCTTCCGCAGTATTGGTTCCGGCCTAAGCAATGCAGAAATAACATCTGCCGAGCAAATATTTAACAACCTACGCGCACCGATTGGCGCACGGTCTGCCCCTGTCGCTGCTGAAAACAGGGAGGCAGCAAGACGGGCAGAGGCCGCTGCCGCCGCCGAGGGCATGGATGTGCCAGACGCGCCGATAGATGCATATGAAGGGAAGTATTCTCTATATCCAAAACAATTAGATGACCTTGCGGCTAAACTGCTGGGTGTAGAGGGTGTAGTCGAGCAATACGGCGAAAGACAAGTAATCCGCAAAGCTAGGATCAGCGACTTACCGGAAATTGTAAAAAAGAAAATTCGGGGGGATAGAGGGCTAACTGATGCAGAGGTGGAGGCAATCAAGAGGCAAAAAGCTGTCATAGGCGGCAAGTACTCTTTGGCAAGAAAGCCTATCGATCCCAAAGACCCTGCGTTCACCTCGCGAGATGAGAGGCATGACAATTTAGAGGTGGCAGGTAAAAGGCTGCCCCCACGGGGTAAAGCGCGTCGTCTGTCTGCCCTTGACCTTTTGTATAACGATAACCTCCTGCCCCGAACTGGGAGTAGCACCGGATACGTTGCCCGACTGTTGCAGGAGAGGGCGAGAAAGGTTCTGGGTGGCAAGCCGATAGCCATTGAGTCCGACACAAGTAAGGACGGACTGCTTTCTGATGTGTTTGCCGCTGAGGCCATTGCCGCCCTCGAAGAGACAGGTAATGCGGCAACTTGGTATAGCGAGAAGGTCACTGAAGCTATTGAGGTGGCGTCCCAGCTATACCCTGAAATAGCGACTGATGCTGATGCCCGTTTTGCTTTTCTGGCAGCCCTGTCAGTAACAAGCCAAAACACCCCGGTCATGGAGAACTCGGTCTATACGTCCGAGGTGTATGAGTATTTCCGTGAGAACCAGCGTTTCCCCGAGGACTTCTCAAAGGGCAAGCACGGCAAGTCTATGGCGACCAACTTCGCCCTTTTGAACGATCTGTTGGACACTATGGGTCCACAAGGCGTTCGAGCTTTCTTTGATGACCAGTTTACAGTTAAGCAGTTAAAAGAAGACGGGTTTAATCCGCCGAGTGGTGAGAACGTAGACACCGTTGTTTACGGGTCTTTTCTGCTTGGCCCGAAGATCGGTCAGGGGTTTTATCAAAACCTGAACGGGAACTTCTCTCCAGTCACTATCGATATGTGGCTGATGCGGACTGTTGGCCGAGCAACTGGTCGCTTAATTGGTAAGCCTGAAATTGTCGAAAAACAAGCGGACAGGTTGCTAAAGGGGCTTAACGCTGATCCAGAAAAGAGCCGCAACAATTTCTTGATAGCTTCCATACGGGACGCACAGATTGATGGCGACGTTGACGCTCTGGTTGAGATAGCTAATGAGCTTCGTTTGGAACATGATCGTCTCTTCCAGACACCCGAAGTGCAAGCACTATTCCGTCAGAAAAAGTACAACAAGCCCGAGTGGGCAAAGGCTGCTGAAGCAATTATAACGCAGCAAAACAAGCCTCAGGATTCCCCATCAGGGGGTAATTTCCGTAATGCTGTTCGTCGCATTATGGACAAGACACGCAAGAAAGTAGCCGACAGTGGCTACGACGTAACAAACGCCGATCTTCAGGCTATTCTCTGGTATCCAGAGAAGAACCTGTACAAGAAGCTGGGCGTTCGCACCAAAGAAAACCTGAACATTGATTACGCTCAGGCATTCGAGAGAATTTTAGAAGGAAAGGTGGAGTTAGATGCCGAAGGAAATGTTTTACCGCCCGTGGGGAGAGGGGTCGGAACAGAAACCGCCGATGTCACGGGAAGAGCAGAAGAAGATGGCGGAGAAATTAGCCAAGAGAATGTCGAAGAGGAAATCCGCAACTACCCCAACGGGGCAAAATTCTCGTTAGCCAGAGGGCATACACCCACTCCTATTAACCAGCCAGAGTATGTTGCTGCCGCTGGCGCTCTGACCAACCCCGTCAACGACAGGCCGCTTGGCCCCGTCTACAGGCCCGTTCCTTCGGGTAGTGTCCCAAGGAACAAGCAGACTGTTTATAAGTTGATGCATGTTCAGGCCAATCGCCCCGGCCTATTGCTGCCGTTGTTTGCGAAGCCGCAGGGCCAGTTCCAAGGGTGGACGGCCAACCAGTGGTATCTTGCTGAAGACCAGCGTCCCAGCTTGGGCGGCAGAAGCCTTGCTCTGCGTCCCGGTATTCACGCGGTCGGCCTACCCGTGTTTGACCAAGGCAAGGCATTTAGCCGTAGCCAGAAGCGAGTTTGGGTCGAGGTAGAAGTCCCGGCATTTTCTGCCAAGGCACAGCGGGAGAGCGACAACTCTCCTCTCTACCCCAACGGTGATCGTCAGGGCATCACCGAAAGGCTCATAGGCCCCAGAGAAACTTACAGTTACCAGACTAATCCTAATGCGTCTGGGCAAGCGGGGACCTTCCCTATTTCAGGTTCCGCTAGGTTCTCGCGTATTGTCCCGGACAGCGAGATAGCGCAAATCCTCAGGGACAATAACCTCGATAACCAAATCGAAAACTCAACGTCCCGGATAGATGACGCCGAGGCCCAGCGGTTAAACGAGCAGCTTAATGAAGTGGCTGGCGCGGTAAACTCTGATATCAAAAAGCTGGCAACAGACATGAATGCGATGGTGTTGCCGCCTAAATTTAGCCTTTCTCGCGAAACCCCGGAAAAGACCCTTCTCAACTTTATCAAGCAGAACCCTGAGGGCTTCACCGTCACGATTGACGGCCAACCCGCCCCTCCCGGTTATGTGGTAGCTCCTGTTAAAGCTGCTGAAATAACTGTTAGAGCCGAAGAGCTTGATGCTGATTCGGTACGCGAATATGCAGAAATCCTCAAGGATGTCGCGGACTCGACGAACCGCGAGACCTACGCTGGTGGGTGGTTAAACTCCGAAGATGGCCTGTACTACCTTGACGCAGTCCATATTTATGATGAGCTTGACACCGCACTCTATATTGCTGATAGTGCGGAACAACTTGCTATCTTTGACCTAAGGACATTCGATGAAATCAGAACCCCGGAAGGTATCGAACAACTTAAATCGGCTGGAACTTACAGCGATCAAGCCCGGAATGAGCGTGGAAGAGATTCAGACGAAGCTGCTCGAAAGTATGCGAAAATCCGCGCAGCCAGAGGTCCGAAATTCAGTCTCTCAAGAGAACAGTTAGCGGACAGAGAGAGTTTTAATCGATACAACGATCAGTACAGCGTCCCACTGGATGCTTATGAGGCCTCCAACCTATCCACGTTAACGTCGCCAAGCCCTCATTCTGAGAACGGCGCACACAGGATGGTATACGACGGCAAGGCGCTGAACGTCTTTGTGCCCAAAGGCTTCGACAAGTTTAGCCGCACCCGTGACAAGACCTTCGGCTTCGGCAGAAGGCATATGAAAAAGCATGATGTAGAGGCCGCAAAGAGAACTGGCGGGACCTACAACAATATTGCTGAGGTGGCCGCCGCAGCCCTAAATTCATATTGGCCGCTCAGGAATAACTTGGTCGGGAGTCCGTTTAAGGTAACGGAACAACGGGGCGCTACAGGCGCTCCTCAAATAAGGATGGAATGGACAAATGAAAGCTCCGGGTATCCCGCTGTTCTCATCTTTGAGCCCTTCTATCTTTCGACCGTTGCACCTGACATCGTCAGGAGAAATCCTGCACTAGCTAATCAGCAGGTCATGTACCTACAGAACGGGTACGTCGGCGCTTCAGACGGGAAGAGCAGCAGCCCTGTCCCGCAGCCAGCTATAACTCCGAAGAGAAGAACACCTGAAACAGAGCGCTCCATACAGACCGCTATGGCGACCGTGGTCTCTCCGCAGAAAACGGCGCAACTCAAGCGTGAAGTTCTGACGCTGCAAAGAAAATACAGCCTGAAGCGAAGCGAAGAGAACCTGTCTCCTGACGCTAAAAAGATTTATCAAGACCGCATATCCGTGCCCGAGGATCAGACATTCTTCCAGCGGATAATGGCTTCTTTCGACATGACCGACCCAAGCAAGCGTTCCGTGATGCTCAAGATCAGGCGTAGCATCGCTGATAACTACGCTGGCGTTCGCGAAATGGGCAAGAGGGCGCAAGAGGTAGCTGATATCAACGCGGAAGCTCAGGTAAACTCTGCAATCGGCCAGCTTGAAAGGAAGCGCGGGATTGTTGCGGCGGGCCTCAATGTTGGCCCGCTAGTCAGGTTCGGTGGTCAGGTGACTGCCATCAACGGAAACATTGTCGAGAACCTTGAGAACGACCAAGCTCGCGCCAAGTATCAAGCTGCGTTTGATCGATTGCAGCAAGATACCCAGTACATAGAGACTGACCCGGTGACCGGCGAGCAGACCGTTGTGCGTTACGAAAGCCCCGCAGACCTGAAAGGGCTGGCAGAAATCTTTAACGAGATAGAGCAGGAGGGCCTTTGGGCTGGGTTTAACTTATATGCTGCCGCCAAAAGAGCGAACAGGCTCATGGCGGAGGGGCGCGAAAAAACCTTCACTCAGGAAGAGATCAATGTCGCCCTTGAAGAGGGCGCAAAAAACCCTGCGATCATACGGGCCTACCGTAATTATCAGCTTTGGAATAACGCCTTCGTTGGCGTCATGGAAAACTCTGGCGTGATCTCGGGAGAGGCGGCCCAGCTTTGGAAGGATAACTCGGACTATCTGCCATTCTACCGTCAGGCCTTTGAAAATGAGGGTGCTATTTATGATATTCCGACTGCTGAGGAGACGGCTACCGGCGATATCATATTTACCCCTGATGGGGCGTCCCCAAATAACAGTGTGCTGCAAAATATTTACAACATCAAAGCGCCAAAAGAATTGAAAGGCGGCAAGCCGTTTTACTTTGTGATGGTCAACAATGTGTCGGACAGCAAGTCCTACGCTAGTGCCGATGAGGCCGCTCAAAGACTGCGGGAGTTGAGGAAGCTCAATCCAAATGCCAGCGTGAAGATGGCGAAGAGTAACCAGCGCATTGATAACCCGATCAATAACATACTTAGAAACTTCGATGCCGGGGTCACGTCTGTTCTCACCAATGTCGTGGCGTCACGCGCTGTTCGAGATTTGCAACGTCTTGGTCTTGCCCAAAGGATTTCCACTCCCAACAGAATGGAGCCAAGCCCTGACATCGTCGGCATACGAGTGGGCGGCGAAACAAAATACTACAGGGTTCAGGACGAGCTTCTGTTAGCCACGCTGGGCGCTACTGGCGACTTCCAGATGCCGGGTCTCGACCTGATGGCCGCGCCAGCAAATCTATTACGCGAGTTGATTACCAGAGACCCCGGCTTCATGGCAGCCAACATGCTGCGAGACTCCCTGTCCGCTTGGACGACATCGGGCGTCACCAAGATACCGGGGCCGGGTACATTTGCCGGTTTCGTGAAAACAATCACCAAAGACCCCAGCGCGGAAGCCTTGGAGGCTGCCGGGGTGGTCGGTGGATACGACGCCAAGCAGGACAAAGAAGCTGTCAAGCTGTTCAAAAAAATCAACAGGGTGCAAGCCAGAGGGGGTCTAAACCCCGTAACTTGGTGGGAGAAATGGGACAAGCTGTCGTTAGCGTCGGATACCGCGACGAGGGTGGCTGTTTACAATCAAATCCTGAAAGACACAGGCGGCAATGTGGCGGCTGCCAATACAGAGGCTTTGGACGTTATCAACTTTAGCCGTAAAGGCTCCTCTCACGGCATCCGCTTCTTCTCAGCCGTTGTGCCGTTCCTGAATGCTCGTATTCAGGGCCTTGATGTTCTGTACCGTAGCTCGACGCGGGGTGGAGTGGGGACGACATCGTCCATGACCAAAGCGCAAAGGATGCGGCGTTTCTACATGCGAGCGCTGGCAATCGTTGCGATGTCCACTGCGTATGCGATGGCATCGATGGATGACGAGGACAACGAGTGGTACAAAAATGCTACTGAAGTGGACAAGGATAACTACTGGATTATCCCGCCCACGTGGGTCGGTCTCGACACGACCTCCGACACCCCAGCGATCAAGATACCTATTCCTTTCGAGGTCGGCGTCCTCTTCAAGGTAATCCCCGAAAGGATTGTCCGCACCGTGCGCGAAGATACCGGAATGGCGGGTAATTTGGGTGCAGCCCAGCGTCATATTATGGGCACCTTCGCTATCAACCCCGTGCCGCAATTTATGCTTCCTATCGCGGAGACAATCGCTAACTACGATTCCTTCACAGGTAGGCCTGTCGTCACTTATTGGGATGACAGAACTGAGGCTTGGTTGGCTAATCCTGATTTTGTTTCGCCCCTTGCCATTGAAACCTCTAAAGGTATTTCCGACACGTTTAACATCCGCGTACCCGCTCAAAAGATCGACCATCTTATTCGTGGATACACGGGTACTCTGGGTGGCTATGCTTTGATGGCGGCAGACGCAAGTATGCGCTCTGCTTCCGGTATGCCTGAAAGGCCCACGCGAAGGCTCGACCAGTACCCTGTTCTCAGCCGCTTCTTGCAGGAAGCCCAAGGCACTGGCCCGGTGCAGTCGTTCTACGATATCTATAACGAGTTGACGAACTTTACCAACACAATCAGTAAACTTGAGAAACAAGGCAGACTTACAGAGATTGATGAGTATGTTGCGAAAAGACAAAATGTCTCTCTTGAGGCTGATTATATAAAATCTCTGGCCCAGTCTTTGAAAGAGCTTAGAGCGTTTAGAGATCAAGTCTCTTTCGATCCAAGTATGGGGTCAGATGACAAGGCCAAATATTTGCAAGAAATCCAAAAACAAATGAATTTAATTGTTTCTGAAATAAACAAAGACAAAGAAAGAATAATTCGGAGGACCGACTGATGGATATTGAGCAGTTAAGGCTTGAGTTGGAAGATGACGAGGGGGTCAAATACGAAATATACAACGACCATCTCGGGTATCCGACTTTTGGCATAGGCCATCTGGTCAAAGATGACGATCCTGAACACGGAATGCCGGTTGGCACCCCCGTGAGCGAGGAGAGGGTCGCCGAGGCCTTTGATCAAGATATCGAGACAGTTCTCGAAGATTGCTGTAAACTGTACTCTGACTTTGACGACCTCCCCGAGGAAGTGCAGAGGATTGTAGCCAACATGATGTTTAATCTTGGCTACCCAAGACTTAGTGCATTTCGGGGTATGAAGGCTGGCGTTGATGCCAGAGATTGGGAGGCGGCTGCCGACGAGATGGTCGATAGCCGTTGGTACAATCAAGTTCCTAATCGTGCCTTACGGCTAGTTAACAGAATGAGGAATGTTTGATATGAAAATGCTTAAAAAGGTCCGCTCTTGGCTTATTAATCGTGCGTGTGAAATCACGACATGGGCTGGTATCGGGTTGGTTCTTCTCGCCATCGCCGTGGTTATGGGTTCTTCTGCTATTCTCGCAGTGCTCGCGGGTATCTGTGGTGTGATTTCGATCATTCGACGCGAAGAGGCATAGGCCATGCCTCTTCACATGACACTGACAGGCGGCGAGGTTGTTATTATTTCTTTGGTCGTTATTCTTTTGATCGCGGTGCTTAGAAAATGATTCAGGCATTATTGCCAAGCATATTACCTGCCGTAACGGACATCGTTGGCAGGTTCCTCCCGGAGGACAAAGAGGCCAAAGCCAAGGCAGAGCGTGAGATCGAAGCGCAACTGACCGCGCACCTTGCCAAGATCGACCTCGCTCAGTTGGACATCAACAAGGCTGAAGCGAGCCACCGTTCTGTGTTTGTGGCTGGCTGGAGGCCCTTCATTGGTTGGTCATGCGGTTTAGCAATGTGCTTTAATTTTCTAATCTTTCCGCTGGCCTCTTTTGTGATGGCCCAGACCGGGTACTTGGTCGAACTCCCAACCCTAGACATGGAGCAGATGATGCCTGTTTTGATGGGGATGCTGGGATTGGGCGGCCTCAGGACCGTGGAAAAGATCAAGAACGTCTCGAAATAGTCAGGTTAAAATTAACCTATGAGCACTCTGTTTATTGAGAGATTGCTACAGCCTTTATACAGGCGCTTCTCCCTTTGGGGGGATTTTGCAACTCAGCCGACATATCTTTATGGGGGCACGAAAGACCTCGAAGAGAACTTCGGTGTCATCCGCGCTGAATACGACGAGATCATCAAGCGTTACGATGACTTTGCCCCGTTCCAAGAGATATCGCCCCACCAGACCTACATATCGAATGATGATAAGTGGCGTCTGTTTTTTCTGAAGGGGGCGGGAATTTGGTTTCCCAAAAATTGTGAGCAGATGCCGGAGACGGCCAAGATAATTAAGCGCAACAAAGAGATCGTGAGCGCCTACATATCTGTTCTGGGGCCACGAAAGAAACTGGAGCCTCATGCTGGCCCGTATTCCGGGGTGCTGCGCCTACACCTAGCGCTCGACATTCCGCATAAACAGAGATGCTACCTAGACGTTAACAACGAAAGGCTGCATTGGACTGAGGGAAGGTGCGTTCTGTTCGATGACACATATATACATTCAGCGGTCAATAATACTGACAAGCTGAGGGCAGTTCTTTTCATCGATATCGTCAAGCCGCTGCCGCTCCCACTTCATCTTGTAAACCTAGCGGTGATTAAAATGGCCCGCCTGTTTTCTTATGTTAGAATACCCTTGGCAAACCATAAGAAATGGCAGAGGGTTTTCTACGATGGCTAGAAATTACAAGAAGGAATACAAGAAGTATCACTCGAAGCCTGACCAGCGCGTGAATAGAAGCTCTAGAAATAAAGCTAGGAGAAAAATGGTCAGCGCTGGAAAAATTAAAAAGAGCGACAAGAGAGACGTACATCATAAAGATGGAAACCCGCGCAACAACTCTATGAAAAACTTACGCGCCCGTTCTAAAAGCAAGAACAGGTCGCGCAAGTAAAAGTTAAGCGGCTATGGTAAGTTTCGAGACTACGTTGTCAAGGTAGTCAGGCGCGAACTTCGCATACACTCTCTCGGTTATTCTGCTGTCCTTGTGGCCCAGCAGCTTTGCAACCTCAATAATTGGAACGCCGTCGCGCACAAGGTTTGTCGCGACCGAGTGACGAAGAATGTGAGGGGTTACACCCTCTAAGCCACAATCCTCAAGAATGTTCGCCCACGCCTTACGCATATCACGAATGCGTCTGCCGTTGTTGGAGATCACATACATACTATCACGCTCTATTCCTGACAGAAGCGTGTGCATCTCTGGCGATATCGGCACGACTGCCCTGTTCTTGCGTCTGTTTCGACGGTCGTGCTTATCCCGGAAATCAATCACGCCTTCTTTCCAAATCACCTGAGGCCATTGAAGGGACAGGATCGCCTCCTTGCGCTGGCCGGTCATCAGGGCGATGCGAACAAATGTATCCGGTGAGCAGGGCGATAGCCACGAAAAGAAAGACATGCGGGTATCTTTTCGACGCCTCCAGAAAACGAAGACACTCTTCTTTGTCTAGCCACATCTTCCTCGGCTCAGGCTCGGGTAGCCTTTTAATAACAATTACGCGGTCAATTATTCCTTCCGCATTGGCCCACCGCAGTGCTGCGCTCAAGACCCCCAACTCCCGGTTGATCGTTCCAGCGCTGGCGTCTCTCTTTTTGGTGTAAGCGGAAACATGCTTGCCGCTTAACTTGTTTATTGGAATGGCTCCAAAGTGAGGGGCCAACCTCTTCCAAGCTATAGAGGCCCGCTTGTGGTCGATTGCAACATGGTCAACGTGCTCGCTTATGTACCTTTTGACGATTTGCTCGACAGGTGCTATGTTCATTGTGCGATTTCCTTTCGAATCGTGTGTCACCTCATTTAGAGGGAAGGCGTCTAGTCAGCGCCTTCCCTCTTTTTGATTTTGTGGATGTCTATTTCGTAGCCCAGTTCGTTGAACCACTTCTCTACAGTAGAGAAAGCTACGTTCGCTTTCCCATTTTCAAAGTTTGCAATCGTGCTGGCGCTCGTCTTCGTGAGAGACGCGAGGACCTCTCTTGATAAAGGTGCCTCTTTCCGCAGAACTTGGAGTTCTGTGCAAAGCCAGTGGATATTCATTTTTTTTTACCTTCTAATTCTTCGACGTAACGCTCTGCCGCGTCCCTAACGACAGACGCCGCTGTCTTGTTTTCTCTGGATGCAACGTCCCTGATCCGGTCAATAAGACGAAACGGGAACATGATGTTCCACGTCTTACTCGGTTCCGTCATTCGACGCGGTCGGTTCTGCTGCCCCGCCATTATCAACCTCCATGATCTTTTCGTAGATATCCTCCGCTACTGCTGCGTAACCAGCAATGTCGATGTGGGAGTCCAGCTTTGGTTTATTCATGCACCGGGCAAACTTTACTAGCCCCATCATCATGGCGACATCGTAAGCAGTCAGAGGGCTGCCCGCCCAGTCTCTGCCGGTAATCCACGCATTCCAAAGGTTTGCGATCCGGGTGTGATTGATGAGCGAATCTCCGTAGTCCTTGTGCCTTTCGCCGCACACGTTTTGAATTGCGCCCTCAAGCACGTCCATTTTTTTCTCATGCATGGTCGCCTCTGCTTTCAAATTCACCGACTAACTCGGTCCACAGCCATCGTGCATCTTTGTTAGACGCAAGCTCTATGCGGCTGTGAATGTTGCAGTGTTGACGCACAGCGGTTGCTGCCGCCTCCTCTGTCTTCTCAAAGATCAAACCTTGATCGAACAACCAGTCTTGAAACGAGTTCTCGCGGCAAAGCATACCCGCTTGGTTGACGATCTTGTTGGTCTCGCGGACGCTTGGTGGGGTAATGATCGTGTCGTCGTCTGCCAGTCTCGCCATGCCCACCATGTAACGGGAGCCGATAGGGTCTGACATCAGGTCGGCAGGAACATCATTTGGGTGGACAACAAGCGTTATAGCTATGCCGTCCTTGGTCTGTCGAAGCGCGGTCTTTATCGATTCAAACCCGTAGCTTCTCTCTTGAATTTCGCTATCCATTCTTCTGGATCAACTCCTTGTAGCGCCCACCACCTGAGTTCGTTACCGTGAGCATGAAGTTCCTTGTGATGCATGTCGCACAGCGGAACCGTCATGTAGTCCGGCACTTTGAGAGACATCGCGGCGGGGGCAGTGAAAGTTACATGATGAGCCACAGTGTAGGGAGACCCGCATATGAGACACGGGTTCTCCCTCACTGAAGCCAGCCACTTCTTAGAACGGAATCTCGTCGTCGAGATCGTCTTGCTCCTCCACCTGAGGTGTGGGTTTTTTGTAAGGCTCTTGCAGCCAAACCGAAAGGTATTGACCGTTCTTGCCCTGCCACACCTTACCGGCGATCTCAAGTTTGGCGACTTGCTGCCCATCAGTCTGCCTTCTTTTGGACATCGTCGTCTCTTTGTTTTTGAAGGCCTCAACAAGGTAGCGAGCCGCATCCTTGGTGATTTCGATGTCACCGCTGATATCCGGCTGTTTCTCGTTGTGGTTATCAGCGTGGCTGATGTTAATCGACATTGAGTCGATTTTTCGTTGATTGCGGAAGATATTCCCGCCGCCAAAATTAGACCTAGACATTATTCTTCTCCTTCGTGTGAATAAACCTCGCCGCTCTGTGCGGCCTTCTTCGCTTTCTTAAAGTACCCCATGATCCGCTTGTGAACCTCGGGGGCGTTCTGCGCGACCATGCCTATCGCGTCCTTGTTGTGCTTGTAGAACCGCTCGACGGCTTTAACGCACTCTTCTCCGGTGTCATAAACGGGTTCTCCAGAGAAGCCCTCCTCTGGATTGGCACCCGCTCGGTCACCAAGAGACGGCATGAAGGTTGAAAACACCTTCTCGACGACATCGAATGCATCGCTGTCGCCGTTGACCGTGGCGAACTCTTCGCCATCCTCCAACTCGACGACATCAGCATGATGGTCGAGCATCTTGCCCCGCATTCCATCAGTTGGCGGGTTAATTTTAACCTCTGGCTCCTCCTTCTTGGTTTCTTTTGGCTTGGCCTTAGGCTTTTCCTGAACCTCTTCCGCTTCCGGTTCATCTTCAGCAATCAACTCGTCGGCTGCGCCTTCGTAAAGCAACAGGCCAAAACCGTGATACGCGATGCACTTGACGAGCGCCCGCTGTAGAGACGTATTGACCTCCATAGCGTCGGGAGACTGCACGGCTTTATTCCGGTAGTCGGTCACCGGGTAGACCTCGGTGATTGAGTCTCCGTCGATGGTTACCGTTACTTTGACATAAGCAAAGCCCTTCTTATCCATACCAAAGGGAATGCTGTAGGGCGGCTCGCCGACTGTAAACCAATGCTTCTCAAACGAAGCATCGGGGTGCCGCTTTTTAATCTCCGCCCATGCGTATGACCATTTCAGATAATCGAAACCGTTCTTCTTTTCGATCTTGTCTGCCGGAATCTTGGCCTCGTACAAGGCCTCGAAGTTACTCTTTTTCTTGGCTGTCATTATTCACCTCATGCCATTGGTTACACCATTGATTGACCCGGCAATAGTTGTTCACACATCTTGTGAACTCGCCGGGCCGCTTCTCCACTCGCCGGGTGTCATCCTCGGCGGCGAATTCTTCAGCGTCCTCCTCGTTATCGAAGACCCGTAAAGCTCTCTTATTTTTGCCCTTGTGGACTGCCCACTTGGTAGGACGCGCCCACCGCTCTTCATCGGTACACTCAGGCAGCCCGTTGAACTCCTTTTCGAGTTCGGCTCGTGAGTGCTCCCGCACCCTGTCCTGCACGAACTGGTCTTGCTCTTTCTCCGACCAGAGCGGGACATCAATCTCAACAATCGGGGCAGCGGGGTAATCTTCTCGCCTGTCGGCGTCGGCTTTGCGCCAGTCTCTTAATACCCCGATAACTGACGCAGAACGAACGCGAAGCCCCTTGGCGTGACGCACCAGATAGGCATACACGTTTAGCTGCCTTTCCCAATCCGAATGGTCTGACATCATCGCCTTGTATACGCTGGTGGACTTGAAGTCTTTGAGATCGACCTCGTCGTCATCCTCGTACTGGAGATCAATCTGCCCGGAGATCAGCGTCCCGTCCACGTCATGTTCGAGACGTTCTTCGGCGACGTAGCTGTTGCTGGCGGCGTTCTCGAATACCGTGTGGATGGCAGTACCCATCACGCGGTAGACAAGTTCTGACACGTCCTCGGTTATCTCGTGGCTGTGCTCTTGCCGCAGTTGTGAAATTCTGGGAGAATCGATCAACGTCGTGACACGGGTGCCTTCGACAATTTCCCCCTTTTCAAACTCAGTGAGCGCTCGCACCACTGGGTCTGGCAATCCAGTCTTATTTGTGTACCTCATGTGTCGGAATATAAGCAAAGGGTATTCTAATGGCAATAGATTTGTTGGTAGATGCAGATAAATTGTGGCTGCAAGATTGGTGCTTCGTTTGTGAGATTTTTGGGGAACCGGCGAGCAAGGCTAATTCGCGGAAGGTTGTAAAGTTCGGAAACCGACCGGCAGTGATTAAATCCGACAAGGCTAGGGCCTACGAAAAAACATTTGCCAGCCAATGCAAAACGCTCGACGAATTGATCGAAGATGATGTTTTGCTCTGGTGTAAGATTTGGTACGCATCACGCCGACCCGATCTCGACGAGAGCCTAATCATGGACCTGTTGCAGGGCCGTGCGATCAAGAACGACCGGCAGATCAAAGCCAAGGTGGTTCTCCATGCTCTCGACAAAGAGAACCCACGCGCTGAAATCAGGTTGGCAAAAATTCCTGTTTGACGATTTGGTCAACCGACTTTATTACGGAAGCGGAGGTGACCAATGACTGAATTAGAAGATACAATGCGCTCGAACTACGCGCACCGACAGATCGGGCAGTACCGGGACACTTGTCCCGTCTGCTCGCACACCCGAAAAAAATCCAACCAAAATCAAAAAGTCTTGTCCGTCAAGGTGACAGAAGATGGCGTTCGCTGGCTCTGCCACCATTGCGGTGAGACCGGAGGAACAGATCGAATGGAAAGAACAGCAGAGATTAAAAAATTCACACCGCCAAAACAAAAAATAGAGGACGGCGCGGTTGACTACCTGAAGTCACGCGGACTGTCCGAAGAAGTCATATCTTCCGGTCGCGTGGTGTCCGGCACGAAGTGGCTGCGAAAGGCGAACGCAGAGGTCCCGGTCGTCGGGTTCCCGTACATCGACCCGAAGACCGATAACATTTACGCGGTCAAATATCGTGGGATCGATATCAAGGATCACATCCAAGAAGGCAGCGCGACCAGCTTCTATGGCGTCGAACGTATCATTGATGAAGAGCCGATAGTCATAGTAGAGGGGGAGATTGATTGCCTCAGCGCCAGAGAGGCTGGGGTGCGGAATGCGATTAGCGTTCCGAATGGCGCTCCCGTCAAGGTGAGTGACGGGTCCGTCGATCCATCGGAGGATCGGAAGTTCAACTATGTCTGGCAAGCGCACGACAAGCTGAAGAAGGCCGAGAAGATCATCATCGCAGTGGATGGCGATGCTCCGGGCAAGGCGCTCGCTGAAGAACTGGCGAGACGCATAGGTAAATCCAAGTGCTGGACGGTCGAGTTTCCTGACGACTGCAAGGACGCCAACGATGTCTTGCTGCGACACGGAAAGGCAGAACTCCGCAACATGATCGACGCGGCAACGCCGTGGCCGATAGCCGGATTGTATGATACCGACCACTACGCTGATGCGGTGAAGCACCTGTATCAGAATGGTGCTGGCAAGGGGCTGACCACCGGCTTCGCTTGCGTCGATGAACTGTTCACGGTGAAGAGCGGAATGCTTCATATCGTGACGGGCGTCCCGTCGATGGGTAAATCAGAGTTCGTTGATCAAATATTATTTAACCTCGCTGCGACCTACGATTGGAAGCACGCAATATGCAGCTTTGAAAACCCACCGCACATGCACATCGCCAAGTTTCTCGAAAAGAAACTACGGAAGCCGTTTCACCTCGGCCCAACGCAACGCATGTCAGAGGACGAGATGGAAGACGCAATGGAGTGGCTGCGAGATCACTTCATCTTCATGGAGCAGAGTGACGGCACGTCTGCCACCATCGACGACATTCTGGAGCGGGCGTCTGCTGCGGTAGCCCGCATGGGTGTCCGCACACTTACTATTGATCCGTACAATTATATGGAGATGGGGCTGGGGTCTAAGAGCGAGACAAACCTGATCAGCGAGATGCTGACGAAGGTTCGGAACTGGGCAGCGGCCCACGATGTCGCTGTGTTCTTTGTCGCTCATCCGGCGAAGCTGTATCGCCAGAACGATGGAAACTATCCGGTTCCCAAGGGATACGACATCTCGTCCTCAGCAAGTTGGTTTGCCAAGGCGGATGTCGGTTTGACGGTTCATCGGAATTTTGACCGAGAGACCGTCGAGGTTCATGTCTGGAAGGTTCGGTTCAAGCACCTCGGAAAACAGGGGGTGTCTGAACTGACATACGATGTCATCACTGGGACGTACAAAGAGGTCCAAGATGACTGGGACGACATAGACTTTTAGGAGGGGGATTTCTCCCCCTCCCGTCTCGTCAGCCGTCAGGCTCTTCCTCTACCAAGACGCATTCAGCGCCACGATGAGGTGGAACGTGGTTGACTTCACCAGTGATATTGTTGATCAGGGCGGTGACTTTGTAGGGGTCGCCCTTTTCGTTGATCAGAGTGATCGGCATTTCAATGATCATTCTGGTCTGACTCTCCGGTTCCATTGTGGCCTCCGTTGGCTCGGTGCGCCTCGCGAATTAGAAACTGTATCTGCGACGACACGTTCCTGACTTCCTTGTCGCACATATCCCGAAGGATGGCGTGTGCATCATCGGGAAGGTTGATATGTATTCGTTGCAATTTCATACTCCTTTCGTCTCGCCACCTCGGCGATTTTCTGTGACCAAATACGCTTGGTGTCTTGGTCGGCTGCGTTATCCCGTGCAACGCACAGGCTCTCAATCAGTTCATCGGCAATCACTCCGATTCTCCTCATTAGTTAATTCCCCAAAACAACACCGTTGCGATCAGGATACCAACGATTGGCAAGGTTAAAATTAACCCGACAATCGTTGTGACAACCTCACCTTTTGTGCTCAATCCTCTGGACATAAACCCAGCGAGATAGATAAAAAGACAAAGCGTCCCAATCGCACCCAAGGCGTAACACATATGCCACGTCATGTCACTCTCCCATTTTGTCAATGGCCCGTGTTTCGGGCGTGTCAACATCGAAGGGTGTCACCACCCTTTCGGTATTGCAGTCGCCGCAATACCAAAGGTCTTTCATGCCTTGCGTAAAAATGTACTCATCAAGGCCGCCGCACTTGCGGCATCTTTTGAACTTACTCATGTTTCACCTCCTATGGGTTAAGACGTAGTCTTTCGTAATGACCCCCAACTTGGGGTCGCCTCGTAAATGGGGAGCAATCCAAACGCGCTGCCCAGTCTTCCTGTAGTACCTCCAGTGGCCTCGGACGCTATGCTGGCGGCGGCTGCTCTCGTTCATCGCGCTGAAGCCTTTCGGCATTACGGTCACGCCCTGAAACTTGGGCAGGTCGATGGACAGCACGATGTGGGAGTTGCCCTTGTGAAACTTGCCGTAGCGATATTTGCGTCCGGCTTGTGCCTCACGTTTCTCTTTGACCACCCAATCGTAATTAAGCATCGAAAAAACCGTGATCAGAAAACGAATGTCGCCATTGACCATGTCGCTTGCGGCTTTTTCAAGATTCTCTGCTGTCTTGCTGCTGAACTGGCCGCTGTTTACATCGACGTAACATTCGATGCCCGGTCCCTGAATTATTCTCAGGTGGCGATACAGTTGGTACATGCCTCGACCTGCATCCTCGGCATTTTCTCTTTGCTGTCGGAGGCACCACCACCCGCCAAGGCCGTTGGCAATCTGGGCCGCGTCTTGTTGCCCCTGTCGCGTGAGATGCTCGTCACTGATGGTCTCCTCGGGTATCCCGAGAAAATCAGCAATGCCGCGTCTGATGTAATGTTTCGAGAAGGCGCTTTCTTCTGGGTCCTCTGCCATTTGGGCAAAAAAGATGGAATGAGGGCAAACAACGACCCGTTCTTGATTTTCGGATTCTCTGGGAAGCACCCAAAATGGCGTTCCAATAAAGGCCTCGCCCTCATACCCGGTGTAGGGCGCATCTTCAAAAAGATAGCCCACGCTCGGAGTTATGGCTGCCCAGTTAATGTTGGAGGCCTCACCCATCTCTTCTGAGACGCGCTCCACTGTTTTCTGACGCTTCATCTCGTCCCACTCGATCCACATCAAATCATCGGGTCGGGCGACCAATTTGTACTGGTCGAGCAGATCACCAATGCTCGCTCGCATGGATGCCTCCTGCGCGAGATCGATGAAGTTATCGTCGAGGACATAGCGGGTTGCCCTCCTTGTGTTGTGGTACAGTTGGGACAGCCGCGACTTGGTGGCTGGCAATCCCTTCGCCGCTTCGGCCACAAAAAAACCGCGCTTCGGATTATTAAGCGCGGCGATTACATCGTCTGCAAAATGATATCGCTCAGTCATGGCGATCTCCTTTCTATTATGCGGGTTCGTCTTCCTCTTCTAGCTCTCTAAAGACCTCAGCCATCTGGTCTGCTGTGATCCAGTCTTCCAGATCAACGTCGGTCCCACAGTTGGGACAAGTAAGCACTGACCAGTCCAGATGATAAACATCGATCTCGACATCCAAACACTCAGGACAGTGCAGGGTGTGGATTTCTCGCTCGTCACCTTCGTTGATGTAGACGGCGCATAACGGGTCGCCGTCTATTTCGCCAGCCGGTTTGATCTTCCAGCCGCGCTTGTGCAGTTCGTTCATTTTGTCGAACTCACTGGTGTCGAAGAACTTTAGATACGTCACGTTCGACATTCTTCACCCCCTTTCTGATTTCTCCAGATGATTTACACGTTTCACACTGGGTGATTTGATCGTGGGATGGCCCACGCAGAAACCCGTTGCCCTTGCATGTTGGGCAAACAATACTATCACGCATCTACTTCTCCCTCTGTAAGAATTAACCAGTCACGATTTGAAAATGGAGAGTGTTCTTCCCAAATTTTGTCCCATTTCTCTTGGAGGTTATGCGCTACTCCAGCGTTAAATATACGGCCATCATCTAGAAATTTCTTGATGCTATTTAGCTGGCGAGATTCTAATTTGAACCACTCTCCGCGTTCACACATCTCTTCCATTTTTCGATGAAACCATTTTTCTAGCGAACACGCCCAGCTATGACTTTCTGTTTCATGGATTAACCGCAAATCAAAGGGACAACCAATTTGCAAACCGGGCAATCTGTGCACGGGCGACGTTGATACCCCCACCTTAACAAACCGACAATCACTTTCTCCCGGCTGCTCACACTCCACCAAATAAAGTTTCTTGTACGGCTTTGGGGGAGGAAGTGGATCGTCTCGCAGCCTTCTAGCAATGTGCTTTTGTATTTCCTTTGTTTTTTCCTCATTTCGTTTCAAGAAGGGATAACCGTTTCTAGCTTTATGATACCCGGAAATTTTCTTCCATGTGTGGAGGCTGCATTTCGCTACCTCGTAGGTTTTGTTAAGCCCCCCACAATGATACTTAAAGTAGCGCCACCTCTTGTCTGCTCTTTCAAAATTGTCGAAGCATGTCTTGTCAGCCACGCCGTTTGTTACGACAAAGTAAACTGTGCCGGTATGACCCTTTGGTACATTCACATGATACCCCGTTGGGTCGCTTACAAATTCTATGTCTTGATTGATCGCTTCTTTAGTCATTGGTCACCTCAAATATTGACAGGTTAAAATTAACCCCAAGCGGGGATGCAGGGGTTGCCCCCTACATCTCCACCTTGAGGAACGTACCGAAAGGCTCCTGCCCCTCGAACGGATCGACGCCGGTCGATGCCCACAGCACGGGGAAGTGGGTCTCGTCCTGCACCTCCTTGGACAGGCTGGCGTAGCCGTCCGTGAAGTAGATCAGCGCCGTGGGGTCGATGCCCTCCTGCTGTAGCAGCTTGAAGGGCGGCTCGAACCGTGTGCCACCGCCCGACTTGTTCTCGACCACGATGTCGCTGTAGTCGTCGAACTCGTCGTACATCTCGCCACCGGCAGTGCGCTGGATTGACCAGTCGCAGTAGATGACGATCACCCGGTCGGGCTTGATCACGTCGCGCAGACTGTCGATCTCGTCCGCGAAACGCTGCGCCTCCTTGGCAGAGACGCTGCCGCTGGTGTCGATGGCGAAGACAAGGTCGCCACCGCTGACGCCCTCGGTCGAGGGGAAGTACTGCCCACCCCCAATGAAGCGGCGGTTAGGACGCGCCAGCGTTGCCTCTTCACCGAAGCTACTGGACAGGAAGTCGGCCAGAGCCTCGCGCCAGTCCACGGTGGCAGCCTTGGCAGCCTCCAGCACACCATTGCTGATGTTGACGCTGCCGGAGCCTGTCGCCTTCTCGACCTCGGCGGCCACGATGATATCCCTGCGGACCTCTTCGATAGCCTCTTCGAGATCGTCGCCGGTCAGACGGTTGCCGTCGTCGTCGGTCTGATCCCAAATCTCACCGGCATGGGACGGTGCCTCAGGAGCGCCTGAGGGAGCCTCCTGATCGTCGTCGCCACCGCCGGGGGTATCGCCACCCTCGGACGGCTCACCCTCACCAGAGGCGCTCTGAGGGGTGTTCTCGGGCTGCTCAGAACCGGACAGAGCCTTGGCGATCTGCTTTGCAGACATACCCCGGTACTTGTGGTCGAGCAGCGCCTCCTTCGGCAGTGCGAGACCGGCATCCAGAACCACAAGATTGATGGCATAATCACAGGCCTGATTCCACAGGTCGGGATTGATGTCGCCGCGCAGAAGGTGGTGCATGAAAGTGACATGCAGCCCCTCATGCAGGACGACCGCCTCCAGTTCTGCGTCCGTGGTGTTCTGCACGAACGTGCGATTCCAGAACATGGTCTCACCGTCGGTCGCCATCGTGTTGGTGCGGGTGGTCTCGACCAACGGAAGGCCGAAGACCTGAGCAGCGTAGCCGGGAGCCTTGCTGCCCAGCCGAGAACGGGCGCGTACCAAGCGCCCGAATTCGGGGTCAACGATTGACTGGTACATGGTCACCTCCTAGTTGAAGATTGAAGTCAGGTTGTCGGCCAGCTTGTTGGCCTTGGCGGCAACGAACGCCCGGTCGGCATCGTCCTCGCGCAGGGTCTCACCCGTGCGATTGCCCAGCACCGTCAGTATGTCGTCGGCGGCGCTGTCAAGGCGTGCGTCACCCTCGACGTTAAGGGCGCGGATCACCGGAACCAACTCACGCAGCCGGTTGACCGTGCTGTCGCGAAACGCCGTCGCCCGCTTGTTCTCCGGGTCATACTCGGAGAGGCTGTCAGCGAAGTGGCGCAGCGTGGACAGGACTGTGTCACGGGTGTGCGTGGCGACCTCTTCGAGGCGCTTGTTTGCACGTCCCTCGACCTCAGCCTTGAGGGCATCGACGAACTCCTTGGATGCCGACACGCGGATGTCGCCGCTGTCCGGTATCACGTCAAGTTCACGGTCGAAGGAATACCGCTCGGCCACGATGATCGCAGCGTTGGCCTCGTCGTCGCTGCCCCCGGCGTAGTCATCGGCTGACCACAGGTTGGGGTTCTCATCCCGCGCACGTTTGATGGCGGCGGGCAGCACGTCGCGCAGGTCCTCCAGCGCAGCGTCGAACCGGGACTGGAACTCCCCAAGATTGCGGAGCACCTTTTCGTTCAGAGCGTTGGGCAGGATGTACCAGCCCTTGTCATCCCACGTCGGGAGACCGCCCGTGATGAACTCGCCGTCGATAGGGCCAGCGCTGTCGCCGCGCAGGTAGTTGCGGGCAGCACCCAGTATTTTCTTGGGGGCCTTGAGAACAGCGGGATCGACCAGCCGCTTGGACCCGGAGACCCAGTCAGACGTGGTGTCGAAGTGCGTGGCTGCACCCTCGGCGATTGCCTTGTCGGTGCGGATGCCGCGCCATGTGGAGCCGATCACGCGGATCAGGACGGCCTTTTCGGATAGAGTAGTCATAGTGTCACCTCATAAGTTGACAGGTTAATTTTAACTTGAAGGAGAGGGGAGGGCCGAAGCCCTCCCGCTCAGGAGCGGATATCTGCCCAGCGTAGGCAGAAGTCCCGGTAGGTTGCGGTCTCGGCGACCAGCGGTATGCGCCGCTTGATTGCCTCGACCACAAAGACGCCGATCTCCGGCGATGACCAGCCGTCACGCTCGACGAACCTGACAATATTGTCGAAGTTCTCCGCGCTGGAGCGGCGGATCAGCAGCGCCGCCGCAGCGAACTGCAACCCCGTGTCGGTCGGCACCGGGCAAGTGTCGGGGCTGGTCAAGGCCTCCTCGACGTTGATGCCACGGGCTGCGTGGCACAGGGCGAGAAAAGCGCGGGCGCACTCCTCGCCAACGATGCCGGTGTACACGGCGGTCTCAACAGCCGCCGGGGGGCAGCGCTTCACGGCCTTGGAGAGCTTCTCCAAGGTGCGGGGCGTTGGCCCGGTGGGCGTGTCCGACTTCGCAGTCGGGTCGAGCTTGTACAGATACTCAGGCATCTGCTTCACGAACGCCGTGACCAGCGGGTCAACGTCGGCCTCAGCGGCCCAGCCCAGCCAGTCGTCCACATCAGGCGCAAGCGTGAAGTGGACCATGCGCGACCCGGTCTGGGTGCCCATGCCGTGGCTGTTGGCACGATCCGACTGGCGGTTGCCAGCCAGTACGACCGCGACCAGACCGCGCTTGCAGTCTGGGTCGGCCTTGGGGTGCCCCGGCAACACATAGTCGCCGATGCGCCCTTCGTCGAGCAGCCGCTGGACTGCGGTCTGCTTCTCGCGAGCACCCTGCGGGAACTCGTCCAGAAACAGGACACCGTAGACCGGCTCGTCGGAGCCAACGCCCGGCCAGATGTCAGGCAACGCCCGCTTCTGGACGTTGTCCACGATGTGCGGCAGCCCTGCGAAGTCGAGCAGGTCGTAGTCGTTGATCCGGCGCTCCCACAGCGTGGGAGACGCGGGGACCTCGACGCCACGCGCTGAGGCAACAGCGTCGAAGATACCCTCGACACTGTCGTGGATGATCTGGGATTTGCCCACGCCGGGCGCGCCCCAAATCATCACGGGGCTGTCGGGAAGGGTGAGGCACAGGGCCTCAGTCAGTTGGGAAGGTTTGATGTGCATGGTGTCACCTCTCTGCACTTGGGGTTAAAATTAACTCGTCAGTATTTACTCAGCAACTATCACAAAGTCGGCGGGGATGCGCGCCTCGCGGAGCTTGGCGTCCCACAGCCAGCCGGGGACGGTGCCGTTATCAAACAACGGGTTCCCGTCTTTTGTCTGGCGGGGGAAGAACAGCCGCACCCTGTGGACGCGACCGTCACGCAGCGTG
>JAAOEI010000067.1_pt1 | contig 37272 bp, 49 predicted proteins | sample 7059261 | NCBI WGS metagenome assembly JAAOEI01 (sample SAMN14008812, study PRJNA610033) | viral metagenome | isolation source: viral particles filtered from seawater | place: China: Hangzhou Bay, Yangshan Deep Water Harbour | collected 2017-10-31 | reverse complement strand
CCGAAGCACCATTAAATTTGAGAAGGTGAAAAACTTCAGTCATATATCAGATGGGTAAACGTTCAGACTTTGAGAGAAAACCTAGAGATTTCTACCCCACACCATTTGCGGCGGTAGAACCTCTAATCAACCATTTACCAAAGGGGTTCACGTTCGCAGAACCTTGTGCTGGTGATGGACAACTATGCAGACACCTAGAACACTTTGGTGGCACTTGCATGTGGGCCAGTGATATCGAACCACAGTTGCATGGTATTGCAAGAAACGATTATAGTGATATTGGGAACAAAGAACTGTATGAGTCAGACTTCATTATTACAAATCCACCTTGGGATAGAAAACTACTACACCCAATGATTGAACACTTTGTGTCACTGAAGACCACATGGTTATTATTTGATGCAGATTGGATGCACACTAAACAAGCATCTGAATATATAAAATACTGCTCAGTAATTGTGAGTGTCGGACGAATCAAATGGTTTGGTAACATGACAGGCAAAGACAACTGTGCTTGGTATAGATTTGAAACAAATACGAATTACGCTACTATTTTTCATGGGAGAACGTGATGGAACTAATACCTAACAACCACCCTTCACTAAAACAGAGATTACAGGTTTGCAGTGAGGACTTGGATAGACAGAAAATGAAGGATGATCTGATTGCTTGTATGGAGAAAAACAATGGTGTTGGACTCTCTGCGAATCAGGTTGGTATTTCTGAACGTGTATTTGTAATGTATTCAGATGTGAAGGAGAAAGAAATTATTTCTTGTTTCAACCCATTCATCACAGAGTATTCCAAGGAAACAATCAAGATGGATGAGGGATGTTTGACGTGGCCGGGCATCTGGTTACTTGTAGAAAGACCAGAGGGGATCGTGTGCAACTTTGAGGATGAGACGGGAGAACATATACAGGTGACCATGCATGGACTTGAGGCTCGCATCTTCCAACATGAGTATGACCATATGGAAGGTACAAATTTCACCCGAAAGGTTAGTAGACTAAAACTCGACATGGCAAGAAAGAGAGCAGCCAAGATGAAAAAGAAATCGTTGTTGGTACAAAGCCGTGATAGTAGTGTTGCATAAATGTCACACTTTTTATAAATATCAGAAAAAACGCTCTTAGGGGCGTTTTTTCGTTTGACATGTATGACTCTATGGTGTATCATGTAAATATGATGATTGAGGAAAAAGACATGACTCTCGAAGAACTCATTGAAAAGGCGATTGCCGAAAACACTGACCCGTTTACCACGGATGCAGATATCCGTTTCTTTGAGACAGAAGAGTGGAATGATAAAAAACTTCTTGACAATGTTGATTGAATCTGGTAGCATATAAACATGATGAAAAATAAATCAACACTCGCAAAACTTCTCGCTGAAGAAGATATCTTTGTAGTTCACAAGCAGACCCCTACCGCTTACTTTGATGTGAAGCGTCGGGAACTTGGTCTTCCTATCTGGAAAGATGAGGAGATGACTGATAACATCTATGACCTGATGGTGTGTCATGAGATTGCTCACGCACTCTGGACCCCTCTGGAAATGATGGAAAAAGTTATCTCTCGCAAACTCAATAAGGGTGTAGTCAACATTCTTGAGGATGCTCGCATTGAGAAGATGGTCCAGAAGAAATATCCCGGCTCTGTCGGTATCTTCAATCGTGGATACACAGAACTCGGTGAGAAGAACTTCTTCGATGTCGAGGGTGAGGATATTTCTAAACTCACTCTTATCGACCGCATCAATCTGTTCTTCAAGAAACAGAAGGGTGTGACGTTCTCTGATGAAGAGAAGGTCTTTGTAAAGAAGACCAACGAACTCGAAACCACTGAGGATGTTCTTGCTCTCGCAGAAGAAATCTACAAGTGGATGGAAGAGAACGCTGTCGAGGATGAAGACGAAAAGTCTGTCAGCGAAGACGGTGAAGACAATGCCGGTGATGCTGGTGAGACTGAAGAATCTTCTGGTGGTTCTTCTGAAGATGGTGACGGTGAAACCGAAGCCAGTGATGAAAAAGGTAAAGGTGAAGAAGATGGTGATACTGACGACGATGCTACTGGCGATAACGCTGGTGATGATGCCAAAGATGATGCCAAAACCGATAGTGGTGAGGGTGAAGTAAACTCCAATATCGGTGGGACTGAGAGCAGTGGACCCGGCAATGTTCCTGTCAAGACTGACACGGACTCCAACAATGCAATTGATAAACTTCGTGATGCGACTGCTGAAAATCGTGTCTATGGTCGGATTGCTGTTGCTCCTAAAGATTTGGTTGTCACCTACAAAACCTGTGTCGAAGAACTTGGTTCTTGGTACGATGGCAAGTCGGATGAACTCTACTTTAGTTCTACTCGCGATGAGGTAATGGAACTTAAGGCAGCCTCCAAGAAGACGGTTGCGTACATGGTCAAAGAGTTTGAGATGAAGAAGTCTGCTGACCAGTATGCCCGTGCTGCCACTGCAAAGACTGGCACTCTGGATATGGGTGCTCTTCACACTTACAAGTTCAACGATGACCTGTTCAAGAAAGTAACTACCCTGCCGGGTGCGACCAACCACGGCATGGTGATGGTTCTGGATTGGTCTGGTTCAATGTGTGATAACCTGATTGGTACTCTCTCGCAGTTGTACAATCTGATTTGGTTCTGCCGTCGGACGCAGATTCCGTTCAAGGTTTTTGCTTTCTCTGACGTTTATGGCAATCGTAACTATAATGAACCCATTGAGAAGACTGTCGATTATGGAGAGATTCAGTATCAGAATTTCAATCTTCTAGAGTTCTTCTCCTCCGATATGTCTGGTGACGAAGAGAACCGTATGATGCACTATCTCTGGATGCTTGCCTCACGGTGGATTTATCGGGATTGGGCTGAAAAGGGATACCCCATTGCGGTTCCTACCGACTATAACCTTGGTGGCACTCCGCTCAATGATGCCATTCTCGCGATGACTACGATTGTTCCTAAGTTCAAGATGGACACTGGTGTTCAGAAGGTCAACACGATTTTCCTGACTGACGGTGCCTCTAATCAGGGTAATTACATTCGTGACTATGATATGACTAGCGGTCATGATATTTACACTGGCCTGAGAAATCCTCGGAGCAAGACAATCATCACCAATCCTAAGAACAATAAGACCTATGAGATTACTAGCGATACTACAAACGGATTGCTTCGTATTCTCAAGGACTCCGTTGACGGTATGAACCTTATTGGGTTCTTTATTGCTGGTCGCGGTAAGGCTGGTCGTATCGACAAATACACGATTGCCCACGAATTGGGTATCACCACTTGGGATGAAGAAATGAAGTCCATACTCAAGAAAGTGAATAAGGACAAGTATCTCGCCGTCGTAGGTGGCACCACTGGATACGATGAGTACTATCTGTTGCAGGGTGGTCGTAATCTAGAAGTAGAAAACGACTCTCTTGATGATGAACTGGTCGGTGCCTCCAAGGCAAAACTCAAGTCTGCGTTTGGTAAGATGGCCAAGGGTAAGGTTCAGTCTCGGACCCTACTGAATCGGTTTGTGAAATTAGTTGCATAATAGGGGTTGACAAATGTTCCCCGATAGTGTACTATGTATATATGATGAGAAAACAGACAGAAGGAAATATCATGAATCTCTCACCTCGTAAGAAGTTGTTCGTTGAAACTGCTGCCGAAATGTTCGGTGAAGGTGCGATTATTACGAAAGCCATGACAAAGGAGGCTGCTGCAAAGGCAGAAGTTCCGTTCCCTACATGGTTCCGTAAAGCATGTTCCGTTGGTTACAATGCGTACAAGTTGCCCTCTGAGGGTGGTCCTACGGTTGCTCCTGCTGTCGTAACTGAGGATGCGTCTGCTGTGGTCAATCTTGTTGCGACTAACATGAATGATCAGAACTTGGTTCCTGCTTCGTTTGAGGGTTTTGTTCCTTGGGGCAACTTCAAACTGATTGAGAAGGTTGTCAAGTCTGGTATGTTCTACCCCATGTTCATTACTGGTTTGTCGGGTAACGGCAAGACCTTGATGGTTGAACAGGTTTGTGCCAAACTCAATAAGGAACTTATTCGGGTCAACATCACCATCGAAACTGATGAGGATGATCTACTCGGTGGTTTCCGTTTGGTGAACGGTGAAACCAAGTTCATGCCTGGTCCTGTGATCGAAGCAATGGAACGTGGTTGCACTCTTCTTCTTGATGAGTGTGATCTGGGTTCGAACAAGTTGCTCTGCTTGCAGCCTGTTCTTGAAGGTAAAGGTGTTTACCTCAAGAAGATCAACAAGTGGGTCACTCCGAAAGACGGGTTCAACGTCATTGCCACTGCCAACACTAAGGGTAAGGGTTCTGACGATGGACGGTTCATCGGAACTAACATTCTCAACGAAGCGTTCCTTGAGCGGTTTGCGGTCACGATGGAACAGCCCTATGCCTCTGCGACAACTGAGAAGAAGATTGTTCTCGGTTCCATGAAGAAGTATGGTGCTGTCGATGAAGAGTTCGCAACGAACCTAGTCACTTGGGCTGAGGTTATTCGCAAGACCTTCTTCGATGGTGGAGTTGATGAGGTAATCTCAACTCGGCGTCTGGATCACATTGTGAAAGCGTTTGCCATCTTTGGTGACAAGATGCAGTCCATCGAACTGTGTGTCGCTCGTTTTGATGAAGATACGAAGGCATCATTCCTAGACCTCTACACTAAGATTGATGCTGGTGTTCTAACCAGTGAAGATACTGATACTGAGAGCACAGAGGAAAATGCCTTCTAAAAAAATTATGTGTGGGGGTTGAAACTTGGTGTTTCAATCCCTATATATAATATGAAGATGCCATGATGGGTCTTCAATTTAATCTTGCTTAGTAAAGGAGATATAAAATGGTTACAAGCAAAGCACTTAGTCTATTCGACAACTTCAATCAACTAACCCCATACGCTGTAGGTTTCGACCGTGTGTTCGATAACCTCTCTCGGTATGTGGACAACAACGCCACATCAACGGGTTATCCCCCATACAACATTCGAAAGGAAGGTGATTACAACTATGTCATTGAGATGGCACTAGCTGGGTTTGCCCGTGAAGATTTGGAAATCGAGGTTGCCGATGGTGTACTAACCATCCGTTCTGTGAAGGAAAAGTCAGATGATGATGTGAGTAACATCTATCGCGGCATTTCCTATCGCAAGTTCGTGAGGAAGTTTACCATCGCTGATGATATCGTTGTCAATGGTGCGAAGATGGAAAACGGAATGCTCTCCGTAGATTTAGAGCGTGTAGTACCAGAAGAAAAGAAACCTCGTCTTATAGAAGTAAAGTAATATTGAACAGGTGAGGGGGTTCGCCCCCTCACCATTATTTTATGGAGTTTGATAATGCAACCACAAAACCCTGGCGGTGGACCTACTTGGTCAAACAAATATACTGAAGAAGAAAAAGAAAAGAAACATTTTTACGGTGACAAAGAAACTGCTTTGATGTTGGAAGACACTGCGAAGCAAACAGTCGAAAAGGATATTATGGAAAACGCGGCAAAGAAAATAGAAGACAAAATGCAAATGGAAATTCAACCCATTCCGAATCATTTTGTTGGTAAGGTACAATTTTCAGATGAAATTGTGCAGGGGTTGAATGACTATATCGATGAAATCGAAGACAAACAATATTCCTATGCTGATCGTCTAGTCGGTCAACTGAAGAACACAGACGCATCAAGTCAAGTTTCTTTTGACCTTGAGTCTGACTTCGGGAAAGAGTTCAAGGTTATTATGGAAGGTGTTGGCTCTGCGTATCTCCAACAGGGATACAAGATGAAGTCCATTTCTCAACTCATTGACGTTTGGACAAATCACGCATATGAGGGAGACTACAATCCCATCCATGACCACGGTGTACCAACTGCTGGTGGACTGTCTGGTTTTATCTGGACAAAGGTTCCCGACTCTGTGAAAGAGGGTGACGGTGGATATCTGAATAGTGCGTCTGGTCTATCTGATGGTTGTACTCACTTGGTTTGGGGTACTCGACAGAGACAAGATCAGGATGCGTTGTTCTGTAGAACAGAAGAGTATTACCAACCAAAAGAAGGCATGATGCTCATTTTCCCAAACTGGCTGAAGCATCAAGTCTATCCATTTTTTGGTGAAGGTGAACGTAGGTCTGTCGCAATGAACTGGGCAATCGTGGACTCTCTTGCACAAATTGAATCGAACCTCACACCATCTGAGTGGAACTCTTTTAATGAGGGACTTGCAAAAGAGAGGGTAGCACGAATTGAAAACAACATTCCAGAGTCTACCCCAATGCAATCTTTCATTGGTGGTAAGATGCGTTGGGTCAGGACTGACATTTTTTCTTGAGGATTATGATGAAAAAAGTGAACTACAAATATGATGAAGACAAAGCATTGGCTGAACTGAAGAAGTACATCGATGCTACTTATGATGAACACTACAGTAAGAACAAGTTTCAAGCAACTGAGTTTATTATTGATGGTGGTCATGGTGAAGGTTTTTGTATCGGTAACATACTGAAGTATGCACAACGATATGGAAAGAAGAACGGTAAAGATCGAAGTGACTTGCTAAAAGTAATTCACTATGGTATTATCGCACTCTACATTAATGAAACGGAAGGTGACAAATGAAGCTGACTTCGAATACAATCTCAATCCTAAAGAACTTCTCTACAATCAATCAAAACCTAATGGTGAAGACAGGTAACACTCTCTCCACTATGTCTGCAATGAAGAACATCGTTGCACAGGCAGAGGTGACAGAGACGTTCCCACAGGAATTTGCAATCTATGATCTAAACGAATTTCTATCTGCGCTCTCTCTATTCGAGGAGCCAGAACTGAACTTCCAAAATCAGTATGTTACAATCACACAAGAAGGTTCTCGTAAGAACCTCAAGTACTGGTTCTCTGATCCAGAGGTTGTGACAACTCCATCCAAGGCAATTGTGATGCCTTCAACTGAGGTGACATTCAATCTATCCAGTGATACTCTGAATGAAATCCAGAAGGCTGCCGCAGTTATTGGTGCGCCTGATATGGCACTTGTTGATGGTAGTCTAATGGTTACCGACAAGAAGAACGACACTGCAAACGCATATGAAACTGGTCTGGATGCAAAAGAGACTGACGCAGACTACAAGTTCTGGTTCAAGGTTGAGAATCTAAAACTCATGTCTGGTTCGTATGATGTCGAAGTGTCATCTAAGAATATCAGTCACTTTGTAAACTCTGCTGTAGGTGTCGAGTACTGGATTGCTCTAGAGCCGGAGTCAAAGTATAATGCCTGATACATTTCTTTGGGTTGAACAATACCGCCCAAAGACTGTTGATGAATGCATTCTACCTAAGACTCTAAAATCACAACTACAGTCTTATGTGAATAAACAGGATATCTCCAATCTGATTCTGGCAGGTGGTCCAGGCGTGGGTAAGACAACTGCTGCCCGTGCGATGCTAGAACAGATTGGTGCTACCTACATGTTCATCAACGGTTCTGAGGAGTCTGGTATTGACGTACTGCGAACTAAGATTAAGAACTTTGCGTCTACAGTCTCTCTTGAGGGTGGACGCAAGTATCTTATTCTGGATGAGGCCGACTATCTAAATCCACAGTCAACTCAACCAGCCCTTCGTGGGTTTATGGAAGAGTTCCATAGTAACTGTGGTTTTATTCTCACTTGTAACTATAAGAATAAACTGATTTCACCATTGCACTCACGGTGTGGTGTGGTGGACTTCACTATTCCTAAGAGTGAGAAGGCTGGTCTTGCTGGTCAGTTCTTCAAACGTGCAATCTCTATTCTAGAAGAGAATGAGATTAAATATAATGAGAAGGTGGTTGCAGAACTCATCAATAATCATTTTCCTGATTGGCGTAGAATCCTAAATGAATTACAGAGGTATTCTGTCTCTGGTGAAATTGATGCTGGCATTCTTGTCAATCTTGGCGAGAAGAACATCAAAGACCTTATGGGGATGATGAAGAAAAAGGAATTCACGAATGTTCGTAAATGGGTTGTCGAAAATATTGATAATGATCCTGACACTCTCTTTAGGGCTGTGTATGATAATCTTTACAATCATCTGGACCCTTCTACTATCCCTCATGTGGTTGTCATACTGGGCGAGTACCAATATAAAAATGCGTTTGTTGCAGACGCAGAAATTAATATGGTGGCGTGCCTGACTGAGATTATGGCAAGGGGGAAGTTCAAATGATTTGTGAAATATTCGATGACCTACTGGAACCACATATCGCAGAACTGATTGATCTGGAGATAAAGAAAATACACTGGAAGTATGACTACCACTCTAACAAAACAATTGGTATTCAACCACACTGGCATGTCTACTGTGGTGAAAGTGAAGAGGAGGTTCGGGAAAGACAGTATGAATATCTTCTTCCCATTTGGGATGCTGCTGCGTACAAACTCAAACTGAAAGATCGGTTTGATATTGTTGGGTGGAAACGTCTATACATGAACGCACATACGTTTGGTGTGGAACCACATATGCATACTGATGATGGTGACTTTACCATGATGTATTATCCTCGCATGGATTGGCAACCAGAGTGGCTTGGTGGTACTGCGATTTGGGACGATGAAGGAAAGAACATTGCAGAATATTCTAACTATGTTGGTAATCGTCTTCTGATTTTCCCTGCAAACAATAACCATCAGGCGATGCCCGTGTCTAAGTATTGTTATGAACTACGCAACGTTGTGGTGTTCAAACTTTATGTGGAATCTGCAAATGTCGATAGACTTGATTTCTACAAAGATTGATTTTCTAGAATCAATTGGGTGTGGTGAAACAGAACATAGTGGAAGAACTCTGTTAGAGCATTTGATTGGGACATACAAAATTTTAGATGAGGGGTTTGCTCCACTTCATGTTTGTGACGCTGGTTTGTTTCATTCAGTCTATGGAACCGCGTATTTTAAACCCAAAACAATATCCCTAGATGATAGAGATATTGTGAAAGACGTTATTGGTGAGGATGCAGAGAACTTAGCATTTATGTTCTGTGTTATTCCAACTCCAAGATTTGAAAACATTATGAGCCTCGAGGATGAGAAGGTGAGAGATGAACTTCTCATGATTGAGGATGCGAATAGGGAAGAACAGTTTTATGCCAGAGTTGAAGGAATATCTTAATGCCATCAATCACACGAAGGAAAGACTTCTAGACAGCGACGATGAGGATTGGGAAAAGAAATACCCACCTTTTATCGTAAACAAATGTGTCTATCCGTTTCAAGATACCATCATGTTGGTGAATGAAATTAACCAACTACACCATCTAGATAAGAAACTACAATTCGACTTTCTACTAAATAGTATACGGTCAAGGAAACGTTTTACTCCTTGGTTGAAGGCGAATAAATTAGATGATCTAGAGTATGTAAAAGAGTATTACGGTTACAGTAATGATAAGGCAAAAAAGGCTCTTGATATTCTTTCAACTGAACAAATCGCCACCATAAAAGAAAAGTTAGATAAAGGTGGAATGAAAAAATGAGTGAAGAACATATTAATTGGACACAAGAGCAGATGCTTGAAGTCACACTCAGTGAACCAGACGATTTCCTTAAGGTAAGAGAGACTCTATCAAGAATTGGTGTTGCATCTCGTAAAGAAAGAAAACTATACCAGAGCTGTCATATACTCCATAAACAAGGACGATATTTCATTGTGCATTTCAAAGAATTGTTCGCACTTGATGGAAAGTCTACAAACATAGTATCAAATGATATCAGTCGTCGTAACACAATTGCTAGTCTACTCAAGGATTGGGGACTTGTAAATATTGTTGGTGAACTTGGTGAAACTGCACCCCTAAGTCAAATCAAAGTGTTGTCCTATAAAGAAAAGGGTGAGTGGACTTTAGAGACAAAATATAGCATAGGAGCTAAAAAGAGTAATGGATAAGTTTCGCTCCTTCGTCACTGAAGAAAAACAGGAAAGTTATCGGGTTGTTGTTTTGTCTAATGACTCAACCACGGCACAACGCATAGAAGAGGAAGCAAAAAAATTAAAGTATCCTTATTATGTTGCCCCGTTCGATGGCACCTATACTGTTTATGATGAGGGACGTAGAACTATTCATAAACAGGATGATGACAAGGGGTTTGAGATTAACACAACAGATACAGTGGTATTTGTAAGAGGAACACCCAAAAGAGATTCGTGTCTTGACCTTATCACACAGTTACAACGAGCAGGGTATTGTGTTGTCAACAGTAGACAATCTTTAGAAACCGCAACGGACAAGTATCGGTCTTATCTTAAACTAAAAGACTTTGGTTTGACTCAACCCAAAACTGTTCTCGTTCCAAATAAGGAAACTGTAGAAAGTGCGTTTGACGCACTAGATACACAGTATCCGATTATTTTGAAAACTCTTCGTGGTGCAAAGGGTGTTGGTGTTCTTTTTGTAGAGTCAGAACGCTCTCTCAACTCATTAGTTCAATTGCTTTTCAAACAAGATGAAGATACGGATATTCTTATTCAAGAGTATATCAAAACAGAATTTGATGTTCGTGTTTTAGTTCTTGGTGGTAAAGTTGTTGCAACAATGAGAAGGGATGTTGTTGAGGGTGATTTTAGAAGTAACGCATCTCAGGGTGCAAAGGTTCGACAATACAGTTTAACACCATTAGAGATGGAACAATGCATTCTTGCTGCTAAAGCAGTTGGTGGACTATTCACTGGCGTAGATTTTATTCCATCAAAAAATCCTAAAACTGAACCACCATATGTCCTAGAGGTAAACAGTTCTCCTGGCACCGAGAATATCGAACAAGTAAACAATAAGAATATAGTGAGAGATGTCCTAGCATATTTCAGTAATCCAAAGGTGAGATACACTGTTCCAAATGAATGTGGGTATGAAGAAGTCGTAACAGTAAAGCCCTTCAATGAACTGACATGTAAATTTGATACAGGTAACAGTGGTGAGCCTGTTCTTCATGCAGAGGATATAAAGATAAATGGAAAGAAAGTTACCTTTACAAACAATGGTAAAACTATAACAACAAATATTGTTGGTAGTTATACTGCACGTTCTGGTTCTGGTGAAGATGAGAGATATTTGGTAGAACTTGAATTTGAGTTTGCCGGTTCAAACTATGGCAAGATTCAATTTGGGTTAGACAACAGAGATGATCTTTCAACAGAGGTTCTTCTAAATCGCAAACTGATGAGAACCCTAAATGTTATGGTAAACCCACAGAGAAAATATTTAATCACTACTCCAATGTCCCTTGACAATTAAGGTCAAATAATATACACTCTTTAATATGAGATACTTTCGATACACACTAGATGATTTGCAGAAATCAGCAGATCGCAAACTATTTACCTACATTTCATTCTTTGCCGGTGGTGGTGGATCATCTGCGGGTTACAAACTTGCGGGTGGTGATTGTAAGTTTGTGAATGAGTTTCAACAAGTCGCAGTTGACACTTACCTCGCAAACTGGCCAGGAACTCCACATATCTGTGGTGACATTAAGAATGTCACTGGTAAGCAGATCATGGAGATGACAGGTCTAAAGAAATACGAATTAGATATCATGGACGGCTCTCCACCATGCCCACCTTTCTCCATGTCTGGAACAAAACAGGCAGGATGGGGTAAGGAGAAGACTGCGTATGGAATGAAGCAAAAGAATATCGAAGACCTGACATGGGAGATGATTCGCATTGCTGGTGAGATGATGCCTAAGGTTATCATCTGCGAAAATGTCAAGGGTCTTACAATGGAATATGCGAATGATCATTTGCAACGCATGGTTAGAGACTTTGAGGCACTTGGTTACAACACCACATACAAAGTTCTAAATGGTATTCACTTTGGTGTTCCACAGAAAAGACAACGAGTATTCATTGTGTCTGTTCGTGAAGATGTAATGGATGATATCGGCATGCCTTGGATGTTACTATCCTCTGTGTTTCCAGAGCCTGCATTGGATGAAGAACCAACAATAGAACAAGCAATTGGTGACCTACGACTTGATAATGAGAACCGTGTAGAGGCAGTAGAACTTTGTGAGGCAATGAAGAAAAGTGCTAAATACAAATGGTTGAAACGACTGCCTAAGAATCCTGATAAGGTTATGTCAGTGGGTGATGATATTGTAGGTCCGTGGTACGATAAGGTTATTGAACACAGAAAGAAGTGGGGCAAGAGTGTTCCAGAAAGAAAGAGTTCTTTCTTTCAATCTCGTAGAGTTCCTTGGAACCAAGCATCCCACACTTTAAGTGAACAGGGTCTTCAGACGAGTCTTGCAGTGCATCTCCATGCTGATGAGGACAGGGTGTATACCACAAAGGAAAGTAAAAGGTTAATGTCGCTACCAGAGGATTATATTTTGACGGGAACTCTCAATGAACGTCTCGCAAGAATTGGTCTTATGGTAGCACCAATGCAAATGAAATATGTTGCTGAGTCCGTGTATAAAAATTGCTTAAAGCCATATTATGAAAAAAATCTACGCACATAATGATTACGGTGAGAAGGAGACTTTCGAGAAGTGGAACGGTAAGTTCTATGATGAGAAAGACCTTGACCAGATAATCACCATCACAGAGGACACTGCCATCTATCGTCCAGACTCCACTCTGGGTGATGAGGGTATTCCAATTGCATATGTTGCAACAAACTGTTTTGCAGACGACTCTATGAGAGATGTGCTGTACTCTATTGAAGATGTATCTACCATGAGGGCAAACTGTGCAGGCCCTATCGATCCAGAAGAAATGAAAAAGAAAGGTTTGATTGAGGGAGAACATTACAAACTACGCACACCAAACTCATACCATGTTCGCACTAAGTCAGGTGGTTGGGGTATGATTGCATACGCCAATGAAATCAGCTCAGTTATGATTGGTGCTAAACGAGGGCGGTTCACTGGTAAGATTAATGTATCAAACCCCAAGACATGGGAAAAACTAGAGCCTCTGTGCAGGGATGTAGAAGTTGCATTCAATCGTGTTGCCCCAGAGATTTACAATCGACAAAGACGATTTGCAGAAGAGTTTATTGCACCAGAACATCGTCATGGTATGGTGACCACGATTAGTGCAAATCGGTATAGTGCAATGCAGAGTAAGGCTATGAGTGTCCATTCAGATGGTAAAGATGTGGAATATACAACTATGAGTTGTCATAGACAAGGCGAATACACGGGAGCGTATCTTTCATTCCCACGTTGGGGTGTGGGTATCGATCTTCCAGATGGTAGCGTGTGTATTGCAGATTCGAAAAGCCTTCACTGCGTTACACCTATTCGTGGTGCAGGGCAGAGATTTACAACTGTGTGTTATACAGATTTGAGTAATGCAACCAAGGGAAGCATGGGTAAGAGTGAGAGATTAATCGGTAGGTTTGCAAAAAATGAAGTGGGAAGTTTAGAAGATTTTTTGTGATTTAGGCCTTGACATATCCTAATATGCCGTATATTATAATAATATACTGAGAAAACAAAGAGTGTTGAATATGGATTTTCCATTTGAAATTAAAGAGTTGTCGCCTGAATTAGAGAAATTTGGTCGGAAACCTATTTATGAGAAGGGCATGGTCCTTGTAAAGTATTGCATGGTCCGTGTGTCAGATATCAATGCTAAGTTCTATAATTTTGGTCGAGAGGAAGGTGAAACCGATTCGACCGAGGTTAAGAAATTGGTTACTATCTTTAAGAATGGGGAATATGAGGGTGAGTATCGTGAACCGCCCGTTGTCACCCCAGAGGGTCGTCTGGTAACTGGAAAACACCGTTTCCTTGCTGCCACCATTGCAAAAGAAGAGTGGATTATCGTTGCAGTTTGCGAATTTGCAAATACTAAAGTTTTGAAGATGTATGCTGCTGCCGAAAACCTTCGGGAAGAGGTTAAGAACACCCTCAAGGTAAAAGATGTTGTCTACAACACGATTTGTGCAATTAACGATAATGAGGTCAACAAAACGAAAAATTCTATTCGTGAGTACCTTCGTGGTATTGGTTGGAAGGAAAGTTTAGAGTCCACTGTTGAGACTGTTCTTGCAAAGGTTGATGAGAATTTTAAACAGAAGTCAGAGCCAAGTCGGGAATTAATCGCAGAGATGATTCTTGATGAATTTGGAGTTGATGTTTCAACTTCTCCTAGTTGGTTGATTGCGACTCTTCGTGGTGGAGATAATGCAGAATCAACAACTCGTTATGCTCGTTTGCGTAAAAAGTTGGTTCCTTTCATGATCAAGGGTAAGGACGTAAATGTTGTGGTTGGTATTACTAAAACTGCTGCAAAAGATATTCCTTCCACTCGTAAGTTTGTAAAGGATAACTTTTATAAAGACATTGTGGATGAAGCTCTTGCGATTGCTTCTGCGATGGGTTGGGTAGAAGGCCCGGATGCAAAAAACAATCTTGGGACGATAAACTTTATGTTTGTTTCTCAGATTGAGGGTGAAGAAGGAAACTTTGTTGAGGTTGTGTAATGTTTAAAATCACTAATAAGTCACATACTAAAGCTCGGGTAACTTACTCCGCTGTTAATGGGTGCATGAATGACGGTTTGTGGTCTGAACAAATTTGTAAGCGTGATGTATCTCGTCATTTTTATGAAGGGTGTGGTGCATATTCCTCTGGATGGATGAGTTACGAGGCATTAGAACTTCCATCAAAAAAACGCACCAAAGACCACTTTATCTCTCCTCAAACCTATTGGTATTTTCTTGCTGACAATTGGGATAACTACACTAAGAAGTGGGAAAACTTTTTGAAGGAGTGGAAGTTTTGTAGTCAAACCATTGCTGTAACATCAGAACAAAATGATGAATTGAAAGGGTTTACGGAAAATATTGATGGTGTAATAAAAGTAAAAGTTCCTATTCTTGAAAGGTACTCTTCACTAGGGATAGAACTATATAGTGAAAAACATGGCACCAATGATGGTATTTTCCCTTTCGCTAAGGATATATCAGAGGAATTTATAGAGTATGAGGAGAGGTGTCTTCTGATATGATAATTTCTCTCATTGGAAGTCCAGCAGTCGGAAAGAGTTCTATTATTAGAGCTCTTTTCGGCGAGGAGTATGTAGAAACCCCACCAAACCTGATTGAACCGCAACCTCTGTTCAAATGCACTGAGTACAACGATTACCTGTTCACTGGTAATCGTGTTCTCTTGCTTGGTCAATATGATGAGGGGACATTTTCTGGTACAGATTCGTGGAGTTACAGTGTTCTGGCAAAAGGATCGTTTGAAAGTTTTATTGAGGAACAAAGTAAAAATTACGACAAGATAATTTTTGAGGGTGATCGCCTCACTAGTAAGGTAGAATGGTTAACTGAGAACTATGATACCAAAGTCTTCATGTTGACCATAACACCAGAAGAAGAACAAAGACGACAGGATGCTCGAGGAAATCTACAAAACAAAACTTGGATTTCTGGACGACACTCGCAAATGAACAATATGTTAACGAACTTCTTCTTGCGAGAACATATAACTGTTATGCCTAACAATACACTAGAAGAACAAAAAGAAGTTATTACTGAATTGGTTGAAGTATTGTACGCGGAAAACACTTGACACTCTAATACTATTCCTTTATAAATAGTTCCATTATTATATGGATCAATCGAATAAAGGAATTAAAAATGGGTGTTACCGACTACGGAAAATCACTCCGTCCCAGAGCTCAATTACAGAACCCTTTGGATAGAATCCAAAACTATCTGTCCGAATCCGTTACCACAGATGCCACTAATACTGAAATGGCAATATGTTATCATTACAATCTATTGAGAAGTGATGGTAATAAGGACAGGGCTTTATCTCAAGCAGGGATAACAGAAAAGAACTTCGCAAAATTAACCCCACAGTTATTAGATATCGGAAAAAAAGTTGCGGTTCAAATGAAAGACCGTGGACCTTGGTTGTTACATTCTGGTAGTGGTTCTGCCACTAATTTTTACTCGCAAGGTAGAGATGTCACACCAAAGGCAGATTTTGTGGGTGACAACAAAAATTATATTTCCTTAAAAAAGGCGGGTAGTAGTGGCTCTGGTGCTCAATTAATGAGTGCTAAATCGGGTGAAGCTGCTGGTGTCGTTGAATCTGCGATAGGCCATTATGAAAGAAATACCAGTGATGACTTTTCTAGAAATTCTGACTTTCTAAAAGCAATGGATATTTTAGAAAACAGGATGAAAGAAACTGCGAGAAATGATCTAAATGTAGAAGTTGCAAAGGGCAAAACTGATTTTGAAAAGTGGTATGTTACACGAAGTCCAAATGCACTCAGTTTGAAAAGCAATAGAAAACTGAAAGCAAAAGATATAGAAAAACACCTCAAAGCAGAATTGTCTTTGTTGGGGGCAACGAGAATGTCTTCATCTGCTCAAAAGAATTTAATTAAAGGTATCCCACCAATTTCTAAAAATGAACTACAGAATGTATTTGACACATATCAAAAGGATGGTGGCATTAAGGTTGGGGATGTTACTGTCAGCGCTAGACATCTAGAAAAAGTATCTCCTGACAAATTGACAGACCCCGCTCTTAAAAAACAAGTTACAGAGGTAATTCAAACATCTATCAACGCGACAGAGTGGCAGACTGAACTACAAAAATTCTTTGATAAAAATGAAGAACTGAAGAAATGGTTAGTCTACGAGGCAGCATCCGGCTTGTATAAATTTACTGGTAAGTATTCTGATGGCAGTAACTATTATGGATCACAGTCAGCAGTTGCAAATAGAATTTTAGTGTTCTCAGAAAATGGGATAAAAAATGAATATGATATTCTAAAATATTCTATGGACAATCCACAACTTGCTAATAAAGTTAGTGTATCTTATAAGGGGTCTGGTAGATCTAAATATATTAAACTAGGTATTGCTGCCCATTATGAGTCAGAGTTGCCTTTGTTACAGGAAGAATTGTATCATCTTCAAAGACAATATATTTTGAATGAAGGATTGTTTAGCAGAGTAAAAGATAAAGCTGCAGGATTTTTAAATAAATTAAGAAGTATTGTGACAAGGTTTTTTGAAAGTGTCATCACTAAATTTATAAACGGAATTAAAAAATTAGCAAAGGAAGGTATAACTAAATTACTGGAAAGTTTGGGATTAGAAATCACAGGCACAGTAAGTTTTAGTACACCGAAATGGTAAAATGATCACGTTTAAAGAACTATACGAGGGACTCAAAAAAGTTGACGTTGTGCAACGTAAAAAGATGGCACGCCGTATGGCAAAGATGGCAAAGAGTCCTGCGTTCCAAAAAAAGAAAGAACGTGCCGCACTAAAAATGCGTGACCCCGCCAAACTGCAAACTATCGCGAAAAAGAAGGTGGTAAAATCTTTTCGCGATAAATTCTTCCCCGGCTATGATCAAATGAGTTTGCAACAGAGGGTGGTTGTTGATCAAAAGTTAAATCAGAAGTATGGAAATAAGATTGACAAAATTGCGAAAAAAACTGTAATGAAGCTAAAGAAGCAAGAAGTAGAGCGAGTTAAACAAGCAAGAGCAGCACTGAGAGACAAAGAATGAAAAAGTTCAAAGAGTTAGCAGAGCAGAAAGGCCTCATGGTCATGGCCTTCGGAAGGATGAACCCTCCGACTATCGGTCACTTGAAACTTTGCGATAAGGTAAAATCAATCGCGGGAAGTAAACCGTATAGGATTTACTTGTCTCAAACTGTTGGTCCTAAAGACCCGCTTCCCTTTGCTAAGAAGATTGCTTACGCAAAAAAATCTTTTCCTAAACATGCAAGGGCAATCCAAGTTGATAAATCGGTCAAGACGTTTATTAATGCTGCACAGAAAATAAACCAAGAGGGATACACTGAGTTGGTGATGGTCGCGGGTAGCGATAGGATTCAAGAGTTCCAGCGTCTCCTCGACACATACAATGGAAAACCAGACAAGAAGGGTAACATCGTTTTTGATTTTCCAGATGGTGTAAAGGTGGTCAGTTCTGGAGAGCGCGATCCTGATTCGGCAGACCCCACCGAAGCGATCAGTGCCAGCGTTATGCGAGCTGCAGCGCAGTCTGGTGATTTCGAAACTTTCAAAAATGGTTCACCTATGAAAGAACCTGATGCCAAGAAAATGTACATGGATGTGCGTAAGGCAATGGGTGTTAGAGAGGTAAATGAGGACATTGATATTCGTGATGACCATGATGCACTTCGTGATTTATTTGTCACTGGTCAGATATGGAACGCGGGTGACATGGTTGAAGCAAGGGGTATCACTGGTGAGGTTGTTCGCAAGGGAACAAACCACCTTTCATTCGTTGACGAGGATGGTAAGATACACAAAGCATGGTTACACGAAATTGAGATTAATGAGACACCAATTAGTAAACTGATTGGCAAGGTTGATGCAATAACACATCCTAAAAAATATAAGTCTGCGATGAAAAAATATGCATCATTGATGGCTAAGGACCGTGCCAAAAGAATGACCACCGGCGCTCTTGCTCATGATGCTGCGAGAGAATATAACATTGATTCGAAATCACTTATAGATTATATTAATGGACTTGTGAAAAAAGGTGAATTACCAAAAGCACTTCGTGCTTCATACATGCCCACTTTTGTAGAGGCATCAAAGACTCGACAGGACAAAGACATCAAAGACCGTGAGGGAACGCAACCTTCAAAATATTACGCTGGCATAGGTAAGGGTACAAAGGATGATCGTGCTCGTCATTTTGAAAAAGGTGCGAAGAAATCAGATGATGATCCGTCTGCTTACAAACCAGCCCCAGGCGATGCAACTGCAAAGACAAAGTTGTCAAAGCATACGAAGAAAGTTCGCAAGATGTATCCAGACCTGTATGATGAGGAACGCAACTACAAAAAGGAATATGAGAACTACCACTCAAAACCAGAACAAATAGAGAGACGATCCTCTAGAAATAAAGCTCGTCGGGCCATGGGTGACAAGGCAATTAAGGGTATGGATGTTGGACATAAAGACAACAATCCTCTGAACAATGATCCTGATAACCTTCGCAATGAAAACCCATCAACCAATCGCAGAGAACCACGGTTGCGTGAGAACTACCTCTTGGAAGAGGTTGATATCGGAAACTGGAAGTATGAGGGTCCGAAAGAATTTGCCATGAAACTTATGGACAAGTTTGGTCCACCTGACTATGTAGAAAAGAATCCTGAGACGAATGAGGGATATGCAGTCGTATTCAAAAACATTGACGGGTTTGACTTTGTTCGTATTGTTGATTCAAACACAAACAAATTGCACCCATACCCTGCAAAAATATATGTAGAGGGTGGTCTGTATTTTAAAGTCCCACACGAAATGGTAGGCAAGTTGAAGTTGGCATCTCCTACAATTATGATTGATGAGTTGAATGGTTGGGTTGTTGGTAAATGTGCAAGTCTGACGATTGCTGCAGCGACACTACAGTTTGTTATTGACGCTGTTAATGGGGATGCACCTCCAACAAGAGAAGAATACGATAAGAGAATTAAAAAAATAATTGAGGACGGAAAAGTTTTCCCTGAGATAACATGGTGGAATAACGAACTGAAAGAAAGCAAGGCACCTGACACATCTGATGCGATGAAAAGGTACAAGGCTGGTAAGGCAGGGTTCACCGATATTGCACACCTCAAGGCAAAGGGACTTATACCACGGTCAGACGGAGAGAAGAGAAAATCTGACAAGTATAAGGATGAAAGTCTTTGGGCAAACATTCACAAGAAACGTCAGAGAATCAAACAGGGCTCAGGTGAGAAGATGCGTAAAAAGGGAGAGAAGGGTGCTCCTACACCAGCACAGATGCAACGTGCCAAATCAGAGGAGGCATGTTGTGATGATTGCGGGACAGATTCCACGTTGATTGAAAACAACTTATACAGAGTTGGGTCTGAAGCGTATTACACATACTTTGAAGACATGAGAGAGAAGTATGAGAATGGTGAACTGGAAGTCTCTGGTTTTGACAAGGAACTTATGGAAGGTGATATCGGTAAATTTGCAATATATGAGGGAGAAGTTGTTCCTCTAGAGTGTCCTTTGGTTGAAGCAAAATATCAAGGTAAAGATGTAGCACTTAACGAACCTAAGGCTGGTGGTCCAAAGAAATACTATGTGTATGTGCGTGACCCATCAACAGGTAATGTCAAGAAAGTTTCGTGGGGTGATACAACAGGACTGAAAATCAAACTTGATGATAAGGAAGCAAGAAAGTCTTTTGCTGCTCGACACAAGTGTGATCAACAGAAAGATAAGACCAAAGCTGGATATTGGGCGTGTAATATGCCACGTTATGCAGACAAACTAGGTCTTTCTGGAGGAGGAAACTTCTTTTGGTAAATCCTTATGATGATAAATATGTAGAGGACAAAATAATAAGAACGTTTGAATCTTTCGTCCATGAGGATGAATTAATTTGGCATAGAGATAAAAAGAACAGGTTGGTAAGAGTAATAAAAGGATCGGGTTGGCAATTTCAGTATGACAACGAACTACCCAGAAAATTGATCATGGGTGACAGTTTGTACATTGAGAAAGACACATATCACAGACTAATAAAGGGCAATGGAGCTCTCGTCTTGGAGATAAAAGAAAATGACTAATTACAGACAAACAATGAGTCAAGCTCTAGAGTACATGCACTTTTTTAAAGAGACTAATGTTCTAGAACGAGAACTAACGGACAAAGAACTTAAACGTCGAGAAGAGATTGCCAAAGACCTTGATGACCAAGAGTTCAAGGACCGTTATGGTAAAGATTGGATGCAAGTCAAGATGGGCACTGCAACCAAGATGGCAAAGGCAGAAGACCTTGACGAGAAGGCAGATGTTTCTCTCAAAAAGAAAGCAGAAAAGTCTGGTATCTCCGCCAGTATTCTAAAACAGGTTTACAATCGTGGTGTTGCCGCATGGCGCACAGGTCACCGTCCCGGCACAACTCCAGAACAATGGGGACACGCTAGGGTCAACTCGTTCATCTCCAAATCCTCTGGAACATGGGGTGGTTCAGACAAAGACCTTGCTGCGAAGGCAAAGGGGCAAAAGGAAGAAGTTGAACTTGATGAAGCAAAGATGAGTGCAGGACAAATTGCTAAACTGAAAAAAGCATATGAACCAATGCGTGGTAAAAGGATGAGCATGGATTCTGGTAAAAAATTAAGTTCAATTATGGACAAAGTTGATGATGATAAACAAGCACTAATTCAACTTGTCAAAGCGGACATTCCATTTGTTAGTCAATTGGCCATTACCCGACTTATCACAAAGCATGATATGAAAGGTGCTGAAATTAATAAGTTGCGGGAAGAAGTTGAACTTGATGAGCGTATGAAATTACCCAGACAGTTAATTGATACAAACAAAGAGGTCATGCTTGTTAAGAAAAATAAGGTTATTGTTGTTGATAAGAAAGACCAAGACAAATATATGAAACAGGGTTGGATTCTAGCAGAAGAAGTTGGTCTTGATGAAGGTAAGATGCAAGACGTATGGCAGAAGAAGAATGCCAAGTCGCTTTCAGTTGGTCCTTTTGAACTTCTTCGTGGTAAGAGTGGTGTTCATACCATCAAACGGAGTGGTAAGGTAATCGGTGATTTCTCATACGACAGTGACGCAGACAACTTCGTTGCAAATATGAAGGGTATGAAAGGTCAATGGACAGGTAACGACATCGACTCTCTTTTCACTCATCTACAGAAGGTTCATAGTGAAGAAGTTGACCTTGATGAAGCATCTGCATCTGCTGATGCTCGCCGTGCAATGCGCCGCGACCCAGACATGTTACAACGTACATTCTCAAAAGACGACTCTGCAACTGACGATGACAAGAAGGCAGCATCAAAGAATATCATGATGCAGATGAGAAAGGCACAGTCACTAAAAGGAAGGTTTGATGTTGAATTCCAAGACGGAAAGAAAGTCAAAATTCCTGTGAAGATGGCAATCGCAGTTCAACAGAAATACAACTCAATGCGTAAACCCGCAGATAAAGAGAAGTTTCAGGCAAAGGTTGCTAAGTCCTACAAAGATATGCTAACTGCACTGAAAGAGGGATTTGCAAGTGACGCACAAAGAAAGGCAGCATTTGCCAGTGGTTACAAAGAAAAGGGAAAGAAAAACAAAAAAGAGTCCGTCCTAGACAGGATTGATAAAAAACTCAAGGAGAGAAAAAATGGGTAAGAAATATCTGGACACAAAAGATGGCACCCTTGAATCATCCATTCTAGGTGTGTGGCAGGAAGCTGCAAAGAAACAAGAGAAACTTGATCCAGTTGGTAAGGAAGATGGAGACATTGACAACGATGGAGATCAGGATGCCTCTGATAAGTATCTTGCAAAAAGACGCAAGACCATTGCAAAAGCAATGAAGAAAGATGAGGGTGCAATGAAACGAGGAAAGGATTTGGACACGTTTAAACCAAAACCCAAAAAAGAAGAAGTTGAAGAGTCTTATGAGATTGGTACAGATGAGTATCGTGACCATACACTTGACATAACTCCTGGCCAACATCTAACATGGGGTTCTGCAAATGCATATAAACAGGCATCCATGAAGGAAGCACTTGCAAAAGTTTGGGGTTTAGACGAAAAAAAACTTGACAAATCTGAGGAATCTGATATAATAGCACCAGTAAAAGGCAAGAAGTCCATGACAGGTGGTGATATTGCTAAAGTTGAAGTTGACCCTGAGAAGAAAGAAGGAAAGTGAAAACACTACTTGAGGTAAGGCAAATTTCAGAAGAAGAGTTGCCTACTATTTTTTGTGATATGGACGAAGTTCTGGTTGCATTTAGAAGCGGTGCAGAAAAGGCAATTGGAATGCCTTTTCCAGACGCAGATAAAGAAGAAAGATGGAAAGCCATCAACCAGACAAAAGGTTTTTGGGCAAATCTAGATTGGATGCCTGGAGCAAAACGTTTGTGGGATTTCATAAGTAGATATGATACTGAAATCCTCTCTGCGTATTCTGGACGTGATCCAACTTCACGGGTTGGTAAAATGAAATGGTTGTCCAAGAATACAAAGATTAAACGTGGTAAAGTTAACCTTGTTATGCGTTCTGATAAACAGAAATATGCGACAACGAATGGTAAACCAAACATATTGATTGATGATTATATCAAGAATATTAACGAATGGGAAGCCAAAGGTGGAATCGGTGTCCACCACACTAATGTGAGTAAAACCATTGCAGAACTTAAACGTCTGGGGTTTAAATAATATAAATAGATGAACAAACTCTATAATTAAGGAGAAAAACAATGCCTTTATGGGGAGCTTCGGATGCTGTTGAAGATAAACCAAAACACTTCACAGACGCTGAGAAATTAAATGTTTATGCCACAAACGAAGGTTGGGTTAAGAAAACAACTGGAACTGGTGGTCGTGCCGGGCGTGTACAGGAGGAAATCATTGTTGCTATCGGTGGTTTGAGCACTTCTCTTAACCTCGCAGATATCACTGCTATTGATTTCAATAACACTACTGCTGATAAGTCCGATGGATTTACACTAAGTGCCACGGTCACCTTCAACGAGGAAGTCGAAGTTGCAACCGATGGCGGAACACCACACCTTGCTGTTACAAACGGCAACCAAGGAACTGGTTCTGGTCGTGGTCCACACAACCTTCTGTATGTCAGTGGTTCAAGCACGAACAGACTTACGTTCGAACTTGAAATTGCTGCTGCTAATGCTGCGACAAACGCAGATGACGTTCTTACAATTGGTGCGAACGCAATTGCGTTGAACAGTGGTACAATTAACGAACTGTCTCTAGACCACTTTATTCTAGAGAGCGGTACAAACAGTGACGATTCAACAGACGAGTTTATTCGACTAGAGGGTGACCAGCCTGGTTTCTTGAACCAAGAAGGAAACACCGCCTCTACGATTACAAACTCTGCTGCAATCGGTACTGCTGCGGGATCGATTACTGTAACCGCATAAATAAAATAAACTTTACTATGGAGATATTATGATTGACGAAGAGACGATCAAGAGTAGAATGGAAGTTCTTGTAGAGGATATGAAGGCCGTGCAAGAACGAATTGCGAATGCTGAAAAGCAGATAATGGATGATAAGGCAACGCTAAACGCACTGTTGGGTGCTTACCAACAGTGTGAAGCGTTCCTAAAAGAATTAGATGATGCATCAAGTGATGAGGAATGATGCGTTCATGTCCTCAGTAACATTCCCACAATTTCGTGGGTTTATATAAGGAGAAGCCAAAATGGCAGACAAGAAAATTACAGCCCTAACAGACCTTTCAACAGGTATTGCTACTGCTGACCTTTTCCACGTTGTTGATGACCCAACGGGTACACCAATCAACAAGAAGGTTTCAGTAGAGAATGTTTTCAACTTCATTCCTGTTCCTCTCGCAACCAACACAGCAGAAACAAAGGCTGCTGATGGTGCATTGACACTCACAAAGGGTATTCATATCCTTAACGGTGCCACAGCAACTTGTCAGACAACTCTCGCCAACGCCACAGTGGTTGGTCAGATTCACATGATGGTTGCAAAGGACGTAACAAACACAGTTGACGTTGACTTCACCACAACAATTGGTGCAGTTGCAACTGCTACGTTCAACGCTGTTGGTGAGTCCCTCATGGTTCAGTGGACAGGCACTGACGGTTGGGCAGTCATTGGTCACGGCACAGGCGCCACTGGCGACATGGGTACAGGTCCAACTCTGTCCTAATAGTAATAGTGTCTTGGTGTGGGGGGTTAGTATGGTAGAGCCTGAAAGAGAACCCCCCACCCTACTTTGGAGATTAAAATGGCAAGAGACGATGGTAAAAGATACGGTGCTGGTGGTGCTCTCATGGAGATAGTTACCCCACAGGTAGAAAAACCCGCACCAAAGAAATCAAAGAAGAAGGTTCAAGTCCTAGAGGAGAGAGTCAGTGACTCCCTACCTTCAGATGTAGAACCCAAGGATGACTAAAATGAAAAGATTTAAGAAAGTCGTAAATGAGGGTCATAATGCATTATCAGGTGGTCCAACTGCCGATGCCGCAAATAACCTTAACATGCAAGACTACGCAAATCCCGAAGTTGTTCGTGCCCTAAATTCTTTTGTAGGTACAATCTGCGATAAACATGTATTTCCCGAGCAAGCAATTGGCGTTCTAAGAAACTATCTTAGTAAAGTTCAGCTTACTTTTGGTGAAGTACCAGTGATGGAAGGTGAAAGCGGTTCTTTTGAGTTACCTTTGAGTGTCGGTGCGGGTCGTTTTGGTAAGACAACAGATACACCATTTGATGAGTTTGAGGAAGACGATGGTATTTCTCACATCAGAGAGGGTGGTCTTACTTTGGTAATCGGGTATGAAATGCAAGAGGATAACTCGTACAAGTTAACTGCTTCAATTAAGTAAGTATGTATGAGAAGATAACTCAAGACAATTTCATGATGTATGCGATTAAACATTATGATAATCCTCAGTGTGAAGGTGAAAAAGAATTTCATGATGATATGAAGAGGTTTAAGTATATTAAACGTCTTCTAAAGAAATATAATACTACGAATGTATTGAAGGAAAGGCTACTCCTCAACCATATTATTATATTGAGAAATCTTTTTGGTAACGATGCATGTGTCACACTTTTACTCTTTAAAACTCAGAAGGAATATCTTAACGCATTAAAGTCTTTCCTAATATTTCTAAATATGATTAGAGAGGATGAGTTAGAGAGTATCAAAACTGATCCACATGTATTAGAAATATTAAGGAAAGTTTAATGGGTAGAGCGATAGATTTATTTGTAACATACAGATTCATAAAACTACTCGTCACTCCGTTTGAGAAAACAGAGGCATACAAACTTGGTATCATTGATAACAAAGGTAATCGTATTATGCCTCCACCCAAGGACGGCATAAGACAAACGAAACCAGAACCTCTTCGTACAACCGAAGAGAAAAATGCATATACCATTCTGCACAAACTAGTTTTCAACATTAAGAAAATATTTGATAAGGTGCCTGGTCTTAGGACGAGACTTGGAACCTACGCTGCTGCGCTGTTTCTACTCAAGGACACGTTTAAGGAGTCAGTAGATGACCCTGATGTATTTGAGAAGGAGTTCATGAAGTATCTCAAGGAACAGGGATACGAACTCGATGATACAATTATGGAAGAGGTTGTAGGATTTGGTGAGGTGTTACCCAAAGGGGAGTACACACTAGTCAATGATATTCTAAATAAAGAGGAAGAAGAACTCACTGCAAAGGCAGGAGATAAGGTGGTTGCGTATGACGATGAACCACCTATTGATACTGTTCTTGGAGTAGAGATTTTCCCTATTGTTCATGTTAAGACACAAGAAAAGATATACGTCAGTTTGGAGGACATAAAATGAAACGCTGGATAGAAGTTTCCCCATACTCTGGATTAGAAGAGGATGCACCCGCAAACAACGCAAGTAGTGGTGATGTTTCCATGCCACCAGATGCAGTTATGGATAAGAAGAAAAAGAAGAGAGATGCACTCTATGATGCACGAACCAAGGCATATCGTGAACATCGTGCAAAACTTGAAGCTGCAAGAGCAGCACGGGCGGCAAAGAAAGAGTCTAAGTTTGTCAAGAGTGTAACTTCAGAGATGGCATATGGTGCGGGTTATGATACCACAAAACCAATGGCTGCACTGAACGCACAGAAGTCTGCAACTGGATATGACCTTTATCACAAGACCTTTTCTGGCGCCATGCAACATGCATACAGGTTTGCAAAGCTCAAGGGATACATTGTAAAACCTAGTGAGATTGATGACAAAGTTGCGGGTGGTCCAAAGAAACCAAGTTCTGGTAAGACTAATAGTTATATTCTAGATACTGACAAAAAACAAAGGGTGCATATTCAAGTTGCTAATCTCGACAATAAGAGATATGAACTTAACATGTACATCACCTAATGAAGAAACGGAAGGATTTTGTTGAGGTAGTAGAGTCCTCATCTAAGAAAACTTCCCGACCAGATATATTTGGTTTTTTGAAAGAAGAACCAAAACAGGAACCTATTGTCGAAGAGGTAAAGGAACCTGTAGAATACAAGTTTAATTTCAAAGAGACGGTAAAAGAAGAGAAGAAGGTATCAAGGAGAAACGTCTTTGATATCCTCGTTGAGAAACCAGCAGAGGAGCCGGTACAAGAAAAGTTCTCGCAGTCAGATGTCGATGGACTAGAAAAGTTTGCTGACCGTATCCTCAAGAAGTACGATATTGATGTTGAGTTCACACGCCATTTTGTGGACCGACTGAATGATCCACGAAACAAACCAGAAATCAAAGTAGCAGAACTACAGAGGTTCTTTAAGAAAATTCAGAGAAACAAGGGTAAGGACATTCGACAGAATCCAGATGTTGAAGTTGTTCTCAAAGACCTTGCCTCTGATATCAATCTTCCAGTAGTCATTAATTACAAAGACGGTGAGTTTGAAGTTGTCAACAAGACCGTCATGCGTAAGAAGGACTTCAAGACACCAGACAAGGTTATCAAGTACGAGGAGATTGAGGAAGAACCACGGATACCCCGTAAGAAGGGACAACCAGCAAAGAGTGATAAACACTCTGACCTCTATACTGATGAAGACCCAGTGGGAACTATTCACGGGTTGGGTTTCAAAGACGTTGAAACGGCAAAGGCCAGCGTCAAGAAAATAAACACTTCTGATAGAACACACGCACACAAAGTTCAGGCCGCAGTGGCAATGGAACAACGTGCGAAGGAGATGGGTAAGACAGCGGAAGCAGCGGTGTTTCGTAAATACATCGAAAAGATGAAAAAGATTACCCAGCAGAAGAAAGAAGACATAGAAGAAAACGTAATCTCCAAAAGTGTTGAGTATCTACACAACAATAAAGAGGAGGTTGTTGAGAAAACTGAATATGACTTAATTCGTGAGGAACTTAACGTACTCAAGAAAACTATGGCTACACAGTTTGGTAAGATGAGTTACGGTAGTGGTGAGGTAAATCTACAGTTCCTAGATGACGTTGATAGAGATACTGCAAAGGTAGATGGTAAGTTCCTCAAGTATAGTGCATCCACAGGAAAGTGGATTGGTGCAGATGCAAGTGGTTCTGGTGGTGGAATATCGTGGCAGGCAGTGAAGACATCGAACTTCAATGCGACTGCTGGTGAGGGATACTTCATCGACACCTCTGGTGGTGCTGTCACTGCAACACTCCCCGCATCACCAACTTTAGGTGATGAGGTTGCATTTATTGATTATGCGGCAACAGCAGATACGAACAACATTACCATTGCAAGAAATGGTTCCAATATTCTTGCTGCTGCTGAAGACTTAACTGTTGCCACTGAACGTGCTGGTTTTACACTTGTATTTACTGACAGCACTCAGGGGTGGGTACTCAAGGATAAGTAAAATGGCAAACTACAAATCAGTAAAATACGACCAAGTTGAAGCAAAAAAACTTTCGACTCCTATAAATATTGGTGGAAAAAGTTTTGATGGTTCAACTGACATTACTCTAAATTTAGGTGATTTGAATAATGTTAGTACAACTAGTCTTGCTGATGGAGCACTCCTACAATATAATGCATCAGGATCAAATTGGGTAAACCGAAATGAACTGAAAGATGACACAGGTGATTTAACATTAAACGGTGGTGCATTCTAATAGGAGAAATTTAAAATGGCAACGACCATTCAAATAAAAAGAAGTTCAGGAACCTCTGCGCCATCTACTCTTAAACTGGGTGAATTAGCATACACCTATGGAACTGGCACACAGGGTAACAACGGTGACAGACTGTTTATCGGTGAAGGTGGAACAGGTGGCGACGGTAACGCAAATAATGTAACAGTAATTGGTGGTCAGTTTTTTGCCGATCAGTTGGACCACGTTGGTGGTACACTAACTGCTTCGTCTGCACTTCTTGTAGATGCCAATAAAGCAATTGATGAGGTTTTCGTAGGTAACAATGCGTCAACGGGTGGTACTGTAAAACTCAACGAAGGCACTAATAATGGTACAAACTTCGTGGGTCTTAAAGCTGCTAACAGCATCGGCACTTCTGTAACGTTCACTCTTCCCTCTTCTGATGGTTCAAGTGGTCAACTCCTAAAAACAGATGGTTCTGGAAATCTATCCTTTACGAACGACACGGGTGGAGCATTAACCATTGCAGCAGATTCAGGCTCTAACGATACAGTTACAGTTGGCTCAGATACACTAACTTTTGCTGGTGGCACTGGTATCGATTCAACAGTATCAAACAACCAGATTTCTTATGCCATTGATAGCACAGTCACAACACTTACTGGTTCTCAGACACTAACGAACAAAAGTTTGACGGCGCCTGTTATCACGGGTTCTGCTACCTCTGCTGGTTCTATTCTTTTTAAAGAAGATACAGATAACGGAACAAATGCTGTTACATTGATTGGTCCTGCTTCTACAGCAGATGTAACTGTAGTGCTACCAAACGCTGCGGGCACATTGGCATTAGCGAATGCAGATACTACAGGTAATGCTGCAACTGCAACTGCACTAGAGACAGCAAGAACTATTCATGGTGTGTCATTTGACGGCACTGCGAATATCGATCTAACAGAGGTCATTGAAGATACTGTTGGTGCAATGGTTTCTAGTAATACTGAAACAGGTATTGCTGTAAGTTATCAGGATGCCGATGGCACCATTGATTTTGCCCTTTCTGCAGCACAGACTACAATCACTTCATTACTTGCGACTGATATAAAAATCGGTGAAGACGATGAAACAAAAATCGACTTCGAAACTGCTGATGAAATCCATTTCTATGCAGCAAACGCACACCAGATAAAACTTGTTGACGGTGCTTTGGTTCCCGCAACAGACAATGATGTTGATTTGGGCACAAGTTCTGCTGAGTTTAAAAATGCGTTCTTTGATGGTACAGTTACATCAGATGCATTTGCTGGTCCTCTGACGGGTGATGTTACAGGTACATCCTCTAAAGTTACCGTCACAGACAGCAACGCAAACACGAACTTCCCTGTTGTGTTCCATGATGAATCTAACTCACTGCTTGATGATACTGGTGCTTTGCGATACAACCCAAGCACAGGGACACTTCTTGTTCCAAATTTGACAGTTGCTGGAACAACCACACAGGTTGATACTGTCACAATGAACGCACAAAACGCTGTCGTCTTTGAAGGTGCAACGGCAAACGACTTTGAGACAACCCTAACCATCACAGACCCGACAGCAGATAGAACTGCAACTTTACCAGATGCCACAGGCACGATTGCATTAACTTCTAGTGATATTACAGGTAACGCAGCAACCGCGACGGCATTGGAAACTGCTCGTACTATTCATGGTGTGTCATTTGATGGTACTGCTAACATTGATCTAACCGAAGTTATTGAAGATACGGTTGGTGCAATGGTTTCTTCCAATACTGAGACAGGTATTGCTGTAACTTATCAAGACGCTGATGGTACTTTTGATTTTGCTCTCTCTGCTGCACAAACCACTATTACATCTTTGCTTGCAACGGACATTAAGATTGGTGAAGATGATGAAACAAAAATTGATTTTGAAACCGCAGATGAAATACACTTTTATGCAGCTAATGCCCATCAGGTTAAACTTGTAGATGGTGCAATTGTTCCTGTAACAGACAATGATATTGACTTGGGTACAAGTTCATTAGAATTTAAGAATGCTTACTTTGATGGCACGGTTACGTCTGATGCATTTGCTGGACCGTTGACAGGTGATGTTACAGGTAATGCTGACACTGCCACTGCACTTGCAACGGCTAGAACTATTCATGGTGTAAGTTTTGATGGTACTGGTAACATTGACCTGACTGAAGTTATTGAAGACACAGTTGGCGCAATGTTTGCTAGTAATACTGAGACGAATATTACTGCCACTTATCAGGATGCAGATGGCACTATTGATCTTGTGATTGCAGATGCATCAACTTCTGCCAAGGGTGTTGCTCTATTCAGTTCAGACAACTTCGCAGTATCAAGTGGCACGGTGACAGTGACAACGATTGATGGCGGTACATTCTAAAGGTAAGTCGTAAATGGCAACTGTTATAAAATTAAAGAGAGGAACATCAACTCCCAGCACAAGTGATATTACCAATGGTGAGGTTGCTGTTGATACCTCCGCAAAAAAGATTTACATAAATGATGGCGGCACCGTAAAAGAAATTGGTGTTGGAGAGGCTGCCTCTTCGCCTGTACAAGTATTAATCAAAAACTCCAGTGGTACAACAATCAAAGTTAGAGTTGGATTGGCCTCCTCTGATGGTACGACTGTTAATATTGAAAACTCTGCTGGAACAGCACTGAAAACACTTGTCGGTCCATTCGTCAATGGTGACGCTGGAATCTAAGGATAAAATAATGTTGAAAGTTTATATGTTACTAATCGTATTAGGACTTCTTGGTGGAGTAGGATATGGTGCATACTATTACTACAAGGACACACAGCAACGTATTCAAACTCTCTCTGAGAACAATGCGAAGTTGGAGGTTGCAGCGAAACTTCAAGAAGAGACAATCAATACGATGATTGAAGATAGACAGAAATTTGAAGAGATAAATAGAGAATTACAGAAAGAATTGCAGACTGCTGAGAGGTATGGTGACCAACTCCGTGCAACTTTGCAGAAACACAACTTAACACATCTGGCAAATAAGAAGCCAGGACTGATAGAAAAGAGGATGCAAAATGCGACCAATAGGTTATGGGATTGTCTTGCTGACATTACTGATCCTGAGTGGGTGCGGATGGCGGCCGGAACCGAAAGTAGTAACTGTAACAAAAACAGTAAGAACGGAAGTTCCAGTAGTGCAGCACCCAAAGGCAGTGCAACTAAATGATGTAAAGATTTACGTTGTATCAAAAGTAAACTATGATGACTTTATTAAGGAGTATGAAAAGAAGAACGGTGCAGACTCTTACGTTGCATTGTCTATTAAAGACTATGAGAACCTTAGTTTAAATTTTGCAGAACTTAGAAGATATATAGAACAACAGAAACAGATTATTCTATACTATGAAAAGGCGGTGAAACCAGATAAGGAGAAACCCGATGACGGAGGAAGCCAAAGCAAGTAGTATAGGACACCATCCCGCCGACACAAACGGTGATGGAAAAGTTGATCCAGTAGAACATGAAATGTATCTGGAGTTTAAACGTAAAGAACTTGAAGATGCAGATGCAATGCGAGATGCCCAGAGAACAATGGCATGGTATTCTCTGGGGGGTATGTTAGTATATCCTATTATTGTGGTACTTGCATCTGTGTTTAATTTAGAACAGGCCGCAAAAATTCTTGGTGATATGGCAGGAGTATACTTTATCGCAGTTGCTGGTATTGTCGCAGCATTTTTTGGCGCACAGGCAATTGCAAAACCTAAAAAATAAGGAATAATCATATGGGGAAATTTAACGATAAGATCAGTGCGGAGTTTCATCCACCTCGCAAGTGGGTTCTGGAACGTGCATTGAGTTACACAAACAAAGACCTAGAGGTAGAATCACTAAGAGAGATTGGTGCTCAGATTACAGCAGGTGGTAAGATCACATGTAAAAAGGATTTTGTGACAGACCTTGCTTCTGTCCCACGCATCTGTTGGATGTTGATTGCACCTTGGGACATTGCTCGTGCAGCAATCATTCATGACCTTCTTTACAAACGCATTCGTCAGTATCGTGCAAAATTAGATAAGGACAACCTTCAATATGATGAAATTTCTGCATACAAGGCGGCAAAGAAGGAAGCAGACAAGGTGTTTCTAGCTGCAATGAAAGATGCAGACCCATCAGTTCCAAAGTGGAAGATTTACTCAGCATATTACTCTGTGGTTCTGTTTGGTAGGTGGTCAATTATACCGAGAGAGGAAGACTAATGTTAGACTGTTTTTATGCACTCTGTGAAAAATATGGCACAAAATTAAATTGTTGGGCCTGGAACAAGAGATGGGGAAATAGAACAGATGGAACTGGGTACAGAAAAAAAGTGTAGTAGGTGTCGTCACGATTGTCACTGTGATAATGTAGTGTGTGGTGGTCCTGTTGGTGTAGGAGTGACAGACAAAACACAACCATGTGGGTGTGGTGTGTGTGAATGTGATCCACCAAAACGTCCAGATTGGGGTTGATATGAGCTGGAACGACACAGGTTATGGTATCTCATACGCTAGAGGATTAAGTTATTATACGTTAAGAGAGATGAAACAATCCGTGGCTAACGTGCAAAAATTATATAAAAAGAAACTTGACATTTTTGACACCATGTACTACCTTAATATAATTTCATATGGCGAACTTCAAAAAAGTTACAAGAGCCAACATGTGATTTTGGACAACAGGTAATGATTGGGGATAGTATGTACGAATATAAGTGTACGATTGTTAAAGTTATAGATGGTGACACCACAGATGTGGACATTGACCTTGGTTTTGGTGTGTGGATGAAAAAACAAAGAATTCGTTTTTATGGCGTGGATACACCAGAGTCACGGACGAGTGATAAGGAAGAGAAGGTCTACGGGTTGATGGCAAAAGAATTTGTTGAACACCATCTTCCAGTTGGTTCTTCACAGGTTCTTCGCACGAAGAAAGATGGTGTCGGTAAGTATGGACGTATTTTGGGGGAGTTTGTTGCTTGGGACTCAAAGAACGATAGGCAGTCCACGGTAAATCAATTGTTGATTGACAATCATCATGGTGTTGCATATCATGGACAGTCAAAGCAAGAGATTGCAGAAGAGCATATAAAGAACAGAGATTTGGTAAATGTGGTTTTTTCTGATTAGTAGTATTGCTAGTAGCATCATAGGTAGTGCCGCAGACTCTTGGTTTGCAGATACTAAACTAGGGAGATGGTTCTACCAGAAGGTTGATGATGTTGCATCATGGGCTTCTAAAAAGTTGGGATTGAAGGTTTTACAAGATGAGGAAAATTGGAAAACGAAATACCCAAATGTCAGCAAGAAAATTGACGAGCTTGAAGCCAGAATCAAACAACTAGAAGGAGACTAGAATGATTGGTTGGATTAAAGATCGAGTTAAAGAACGCACATCATGGGACGGCGGTGCTCTTATCGCCATTGGTGTGATTGGACTGTTCTTCTCGGCAATCATCCCAATGAACCTAATTTGTTGGGCCGCAATCGCATGGGGAGCTTTTACCCTGTGGAAGTCTGAGAGTTAAGTTATGAGTGAGTTGGAAACAGAGGTTCGTCTTCTTAAGAAAGAACTAGAGGATCAGGCTAAAATTCATGATCGTCTAGATGTCGCGATTGAGAAACTTACTGATGTTTCCAACTCCATTAACCGTATGTTGGCGGTGCATGAAGAGAAGATTGCAAGACAAGAGGAATCACTCTTGGATGCAGAACAACAGATTGAACTTCGTCGTAGTGAAATGATGATGAAGATAGATGAGTTACATTCTCGTATTACCACGAACACAAAAGAAATCATGACGGCAGCTGCACAACAACATGCAGAACAGAACAAAGAAATACAAAAAATTCAGAGAGAGATTGAACATCGTGTTGGTGTCCTAGAAAAGTGGCGACACGTTCTAATTGGTGGGTCAATTGTTGTTGGATTTTTATTACATAAATTTATCGATTTTACTTGACAATATCCCAGAAATCTGTTAATGTACGAGTATGTACATTGACATAAAATATCTAAATCTTATCAGTAGTCAACTTCTTCTGTTCAAGAAGAAGAGTGATTATCTTTGGAATTTCCGTTGTCCATATTGTGGAGACTCCCAGAAGTCTCGCACGAAGGCGAGGGGATTTGTTTTCCGTAAGAAAAATGATCTATTCTTCAAGTGTCATAACTGTGGGGTGGGTGCGACACTTGGTAATCTCATCAAGCATGTAGACTCAAAAACTTACAAAGACTATATATTTGAACGATACAGATCAGGGGTCAAGACTAACAACCCTGAGCCGGAGTTTAAGTTTGATGTTCCCAAGTTTTCTAAAAAGGATGTATTTAAAGGTCTTCGATCCATCTCCGATTTGGGAGTGGACCACCCAGCTAGGACAATCATATCAGATCGACAAATCCCAAAAGAAAGATTATCCGACCTGTATCTGTGCGAGTCCTTCTTCAAATTCACGAACACACTAATCAAGAATAAGTTTCCGTCTGTGGAGGGTGACCACCCCAGACTGATTATTCCATTTCGTGACGAGAAGGGTGAGGTTTTTGCATACCAAGGTAGAGCCTTCGGTGTGGAGATACCTAAGTATATTACCATCATGTTAAAAGATGGTGACAAGGTTTTTGGTCTTGATAGACTGAAGAAAGACGAGACGGTTTATGTTGTCGAGGGTCCGATTGACAGCATGTTCCTAGACAACGCAGTTGCGATGGCTGATGCTGACTTGACAAAGGCAGATTATCAGGATAGTGTTTTGGTATTTGATAACGAACCACGCAACAAGGAGATTTGTAGACGAATAGAAAAAGCAATTGACGCAGGGAGAAGGATTTGTCTCTGGCCTGAAACAAATCTTTTCAAGGATATAAATGATATGATACTTGGTGGTTATACCAAGGAAAAAATTATAACACAAATAAATCAGAATACCTATCAGTCCGTAGAGGCTAAACTTAGGTTTGCAAAATGGAGAAAAATAAATGCCTAATAACTATCTTCCCACATCTTACCAAGAATTTATTCACCTATCAAGATACTCAAGATGGTTGCCCGAAAAGAAAAGACGTGAAACGTGGGACGAAACTGTAAGTAGGTATTTCGATTTCTTCAAAGAACATCTAGACGAACTGCACCAGTACAAGGTCACAGACAAACTCAGAAAAGAATTAGAGGGTGCTGTCCTATCAACACAGGTGATGCCATCCATGCGTTGTCTCATGACTGCTGGAGAAGCATTGAAACGCGAGAACATTGCGGGGTACAACTGCTCTTACGTTGCGGTGGACCGTGTACATGCGTTTGATGAAATTTTGTATGTTCTGATGAATGGCACTGGTGTGGGTTTCAGTGTGGAACGTCAGTATGTATCTCAACTACCAACGGTTGCAGATGAGTTCCATATGACCGACACTACTATCACGGTTGCGGATTCCAAGTTGGGCTGGGCAAAAGCACTCAAGGAACTTATCGGTATGTTGTATATTGGTCAGATTCCACGGTGGGACTTGTCGAAAGTTCGTCCTGCCGGTGCTCCACTGAAGACTTTTGGTGGTCGCGCATCTGGTCCTGAGCCTCTTGAGTCTCTATTCAATTTTGCAGTAAATATCTTTAAGAACGCACCCGGCCGGAAGCTGTCTTCGATTGAGTGCCATGACCTCGTATGCAAGATTGCAGAGGTTGTTGTAGTCGGCGGTGTTCGTAGGTCTGCACTGATTAGTCTGTCAAACCTCTCTGATGACCGTATGCGTCATGCTAAGTCTGGTCAGTGGTGGAATGAGAATGGTCAACGTGCATTGGCAAACAACTCTGCATGTTACACAGAGAAACCAGATATCGGTATCTTTATGGATGAGTGGAAGGCACTATACGAGTCCAAGTCTGGTGAACGCGGTATCTTCAATCGTGAGAGTGCAAACAAGCAGGCAGACAAGAATGGTCGTAGGACTGTTGAAGGCCATGAGTTTGGTACAAACCCCTGTTCAGAGATTATTCTACGCAGCCGTGAGTTCTGTAATCTATCAGAGGTTGTGGTTCGTGCGTCTGACACACCCAAGTCTCTTTTGGAGAAGGTTCGTCTTGCAACAATTCTAGGCACATTCCAATCGACACTTGTGAACTTCAAGTATGTGTCGTCCCAGTGGAAAAAGAATTGTGAGGAGGAGAGACTTTTAGGAGTCTCTCTCACTGGTATTATGGACTGTCCTTACACAAACGGAAAGAAACCCGGCCTGAATAAACTGTTGGATGAGTTGCGTGAGGTTGCAGTCAAGACAAACAAAGAGTTTGCAGAGAAAATTGGAATTAACCAAAGTGTTGCTGTAACGTGTGTTAAACCCTCTGGCACAGTCTCACAGTTGGTTGACGCTGCATCTGGTATTCATGCCCGGCACAACCCATACTATATTCGCACAGTGCGTGGTGACAAGAAAGACCCATTGACAAAGATGATGATTGACCAAGGTTTCCCTGTTGAAGATGATGCAATGAATCCTAGTCACACATCTGTGTTCTCGTTTCCAATGAAGGTCGATCAGTCGGCGGTGTTTCGCACAGACTTGAATGCGATTGA
>JAAOEI010000066.1_pt1 | contig 37292 bp, 40 predicted proteins | sample 7059261 | NCBI WGS metagenome assembly JAAOEI01 (sample SAMN14008812, study PRJNA610033) | viral metagenome | isolation source: viral particles filtered from seawater | place: China: Hangzhou Bay, Yangshan Deep Water Harbour | collected 2017-10-31 | reverse complement strand
CTCCACACACCTCCACATCAACACCTTCCCAAGACACCTTCACGCACAGCCGCTCAACCATCCGCAAGGACAGCTTGGAGCGTTCCGCAAGCTCGCCCCTTGAAAGCGGTTTCCTGTCAACCTTCGCCATTGCAGCGACGATGAAGGGGGGAACTTTGTTAAGGGTTTGCGGAAGGGTTGGCATGGTTATGCGACCTGCATTCTGAAGCCTCGCGCCCGGTATCGGTTGCCGCCGAGCCAGCGCGAGGGTTCAGAGTGCTGTTCGTGTGGGCACACCACACTAGCCATACTCAGGGTTTCGGTTTGCTGGTGGTTCATCCCAACATCGGCAGGCATTGCCGTTATCAGTCGAGATGCTGGAGTCGGCCACGACCCAGCGCGTTGCACGGTGCAGCGCGTCCAGCACGTCTGCCGTTGTGTCAGCGAGTCCGTGCATAATTCTATTGCGAAATTATATGTTCGTGCGCAGCCCATCTTAATTCCCCTGCGCATGAAACTTCTCCAAAGCGTTCATCTCATCGTCGTTCAAAGTGACAGTCCCACCGGGAGTCGCATTGGCGAGCTTGGCAATGAACACCGCATCATCTACCGGAATGTTCTCCACATGGCTCAACTCCAACAGCCGCTTCTTTAGCTCTGGTTGCAGCTTCACAATGGCGTATCTCCGTGAGGTGGTGACAAAGGCGATGCTCCCATCAGCCAGCTTCTCCTTGCACCCTTGACACTCCGCCATCTTCAGCTCCGGAGAGGTGAACAGCTTGGAGCGCTCATACATCAAGCCGCAGATGGGGCACATCCTGGTGAACCGCTGGGCCGAAGCCACAGCGCGGTTCTTCCCGCTCGTCACCTGGGCCTTGGCCATTGAGGGAAGGTCGCTCCAGAGGTTCGATAGCCCGCGTGGTTTGTAGGGGTCTTGCATAGACCTGCTGACCGTCCGCCAAATCTGGCGGGGTGTCAAGCTGTCAATCGCACCCGGCGGATCTTTTTCCTGCGACCTCGCAGCGGGCTGATCCTGCGGCGGCGACCTGTGAGGCTGACCCGGCGAATCTTCGCCCGACGGCCTCGTGATGGGGTTGTCCCCACGGAGCGCATCCGGCCAGACACCCCGCCAGTGAGCGAGACGCGACCGTAGGAGGGTTCCTTGACGGTGCCTCCAGAGCGATTCTCAGCGACATCCTCCTTGGTGATGTTCCCCGGCTTCCCAAAGAGCGCCTGTGCCCCGTCCTGCCACGCCTTGATGCCTTGGCGGATGACTTCCCCACGTTCCCCGGTGGAACTCTCCACGAGCTGCTTGTATTGCTCGGCTGTGGGGCGCTTCCCGCCAAGGGCTGCGGTGACGGGGTTGTTGTCCTGATAGTCCGACCAGACGGAGCTTTTGGCAGTTCTGGCAGCGACCTCGGGTGAGTCTCCCGCTTCGAGGCGTTGCTTGAGGTAGTAGGCTTCGAGTTCAGCAATCTGCTTCTGCGCTTCGGCCTTGGCCTTATTGTAGCCATCGGTGTCGCCTTTCCGCTTGGCCACCTCCATGTCGCTGACGGCCTGGCTGAGAGCCTTGCGCTTGATGTTGGTTAGGCCGATGACGCCCCTGAAAGCGGAGATTGGAGCATCCATGCCTTTTGCGCGGGCGTTCTCAGCCATCGCCTTTCGTGCGGCCTCGGATGAATCACGCTCCATGCCGAGCATGTTCTCAAGCTCAGGCACTCCGAATGCCAGACGGGATACCGTTCTGCGGAGAGGTGCAAAGGCTTCCGAGTAGGAGCCACCCTTGACGAACTTGATGTTCGCACCACTGGCCAAGTCGCGCAGGATTTGCGAGGCGGTCGAGATGACGAACGCTCTTTGAGTCGGGTCAATGGTGCTCTTTCCGTCCACCCAGCCGTAGGCACCTTGCAGGAAGTCGCCGAGGAAGTAGGCGCTCATCAGCAGGTATTTGCCCATCGCCCGCTGCATGTGCTCCGGGTCCGACCAGAAGTCGGCATCCAATGGAGTAACCCGGTCTGGCTTCTTGCCTTGAACTTTGCGCTTCCAAAGCTCGCTTCCGGCGTCGCCTGCCGCCTGAAAGATGATGGCCATTGCAGCAAACCCGATGGCAGCAGTCATCTTGCTGGCCGCTTGCAGAACCACCTTCCGGTCCCGCGAACCGCCTGTGGAGACGCGCAGGAGCTTCAGCATGGCGTCCGCAGGGTAGCCAGTCAGAGCCAGCATGGTGCGCCAAAGCTGCGAGGCTTGTCCGGCGCTGGCCCGGTTTGTCGGCAGCGCGGCGTTGTTCTCCGCAATCATGCTGCGTTGAACGGCGTCGTAGGTGCGCTGGTTGAACATCCTCGCAGGCTTGCCCGCCATCTTGTCCTGATAGTATTGCAGGAGGTTCTTCTCCAACTGGAACCCTTCCGAGGAAGCGCTGCTTTCGAGGAACTTGCGAATCTCAGCCAGCGAGTTCACGGCTGTCTGCTGATTCATCGAGGGAAGCCACTCGCTCGCCCGCAGCATCGCATCCTTGTTAGCCGGATCAATCTCGGTGATACCTGCATCAGTGAGCCGCTTGCCGAACACCATCGCCACTTGCTGAAGGCGTTGCTCCATGTTGCCCACCAAGCCAAGCGAGAGGGCGTTCATGTTCAGGTCGCTCGCTTCCAGCACACTGCCACGAACGAATGCGCTGGCGGCGTCGGCTCCGGTGTTGGCCAGCCTGCCGATGAAGTTCGCCGCCCATGTGGCAGCGTTCCTACCAGCCTTTTGCTCGTCGAGCTGGGTGCGGAATTGTCCGCTTTCACGCCACGCCTGCTTGGCTGCATCCCACCAGTCGTCGCTGGTGTCGAATCCGAGGTTCTGGACGCGCTCGAAGCTGGCCCGAACATTCGCCGCCCCAACTCTAGGCTTCAGCAACGCAAGCTGGGCGGACTTGAAGATGGCGTCGGCAACCATGTCCACCGCACCCTTGAGGGTCCGCTGAAATTGCGGATCTCGCCCAAGCCTTCTGTCGGCAAACCCGGCGATGTTTCGCGCCACGAGGTAGCCCGTGTTGACCGCTCCACGGGGCACATTCGACAAGGCTTTCCATGCCGCCAGAGAAGCGCTCATGTAGTTCATTGCCCACAGATTCGTGAGCACCTGAATCTGACCTTGGGAAAGGTTGCGGGCGGCGATTTCCACCTTGGCCAGCACACTTCCAACCGTGGCTTTTAGGAGCTTCTGACCGAGCTTGGTAGGGATAACATCGGGTCCGCCTGCCCGGTAACTGTCCTCGAAGTTCCTCAAGGAGTTCCTGAGCAGTTGAAGCACATCCTCCATCTCCTGCGGGTTGCCCTTGTAGTTCTCCAAGATGGCTTCCCGTTCCTTGTCCGTGGTGGCTTTCTGTAATCGGCCAATCCGGTTCTCCAGCTCCTTGATGGAAAGCCGCAGGGAGTTGGCGAAATCAACCAGCGCAGAATGGTTCGCCCGCGAGAGCGCTGTGATGCGATCAATGCTGGTGACAGCGCCGTAATCGTAGTATTCCGACGGCAGCTCCAAGTCCGCCGCTGGTTTTGTGAACTCATTCTCCGACGACAGCGCGATGGAGAGTCCGCTGGTCTTGGCATTGTCGTCAGCACGCTCCTTCTGGATTTGCTCCGCATGGGAGACGTATTGGAGCAGCTCGTTGTTGAGTCCTTGAACAGCCACGTCGGCAGGATTCTTCCCCGTGGTGGCAGGAATCTCAGCGGCGATCAGGTCCACCAAATCCTGCACGCTGTTGATCGGGTCCACGTTGCCAGCCATCCAGCGGGCGGCAATCTTCTTCTCGGCAGCAGCCATCTCAGCAGACTGCTTGAAGGAACGGTCGGTGCGCAGGCTGTCTAGAATGTGCTGCTTCAACGTCCCGAGATGCTCGTTCCAATACTTCACCACGCTGTCCGCGCTGTTGGCTGACAGGTCGGTGCTGCTCGTGAATCCCTTCGGAGAGCCAGCGTAGGCATTGGTGACATCAGCGATGAACTCGGTGGCGTTCCGGTTCAGGTGGCGAGGCATTCCGAGGTCGCCAACGTAGGCACCCTTGCGGGTTATTTCCTTCCCACCACGCATGTAGCGAACACCCGTAACAGGATCAATCTCGGTGACTTCCCTGCGGAGCTTCTCTTCAAAGGCGAGTGTGCGCTTGAAGAACTCCATGTCCGCCTTGGTGACGACTTGTCCAGACTTTGGCAGCGTGAATCCCGCCCGCAGCGGGGAACCGAACAGACGACCATAATGCGCCATCTCGTTGAAGATGGTGCGGTAGGTGTCCTCGCTCTTGATGTTGTGCGAGCGCATCGCCTCGGATTGCAGCTTGGACAGGTCTTGGAACTGTGAGGCAACCCGCTTGGCATTCAGATAGCCGCGCTTGTAGTTGGCAATCTGCTGGCGAAGCGTGTTGCCAGCAAATCCACCAACCATCTTGGCGATCTGCTCATACTGCCCGAACACCTCGCCAATGAAGAGGGGGGCCTTCATCAGCTTCCGCACTGTCCAAGGCGTGAGATACTGTGCGGCTCTGGCAGCATCGTCCATGTCGCCCATGTTTAGGAACATCGGCCAGATTTGGTTCTCAATGGCGTGCTTCAGGCCGTTGTAGTCGGCGACATCAAAACCAAGTTGTGAAGGAGAAGGATTGGCTGGATTCGCCGCGTGCGCTGCTGCCACCGACTCGTAGTCGGAGACATACTGCTCGGCGTTCTGAAGGTATTTCCACACCTTGTCCCGAGTCTTCTTCAGCTCCAGCGCATCCGATTGGACATCAATCTTCAGCTCCGGCTGATACTCCTTGGCAGCAGTCTTGAAGCCCCGCAGCACCGGCCCAGTTGGCCCGAGCACCACCATCTTCTGTGCTTCAGAAGCTCCCAATGAAACCACCCCACGCAACTGCTGGAAGGCCGGAGAGTTGGCCGTCTGATTGAACAACGCCTGACCCTGCTGCAAGGTGCGCAGTCGAAGGACACTCTGGGCAAGCTGCCGCGCTGCGGCCTGCCTTGCAGCGTTCGCCTTGGTGCCCTGCGCATTCGCCTGCTGAACAATCTGGCTGGTGAGATTCGCCGCCAGCGCCATCGCAGCAGGATTCCCACTGGTGGCAAGCTGTGCGATGGACTGCATCTGGAGCGGCGGACTGGCAGCCAGCTTCGCAGCCGCATCATCGGTGAGCGTGACTATGGCGCTCGCAAGGGAAGGCGACTGCTGGACAACCTTCAGAATCTCTCGCAGAGCTGTCTCAGAAATTCCAAGGGACTGCGCTACACTCGCTCCGAAGGCAGGCATCGAGCCAGGTGCCACAAGGAAATCGTAGAGCCAGCGGTTCTGGTCAATCGTCTGCCCAAGGTTCATCGCCAGCGTGGTGATGGCACCCGTGGAAGCCTCCAGGTTGGCGATGTTCGCGGTATCACCGACGGTGCCAGTCAGACCCATCTCCCCCTTGGCAGCTTTCAAAGCATCAGCCACGAGGACATCAGCCAGACCGGAAGTCACCTTGGCGTCGGCTATCGCAGCCTCCGCTTCACGGATGTCCTTGAGCAGTCCTTTCTCCTCGGAGTTCAGGAGGTCGTCCATGCGGAACTTCGCCGAGTCGAACTCGTGGAAAGACTTCTGGAGGTCCGTGAGCACAGCTACCCGTTGCTCATCCGTGAGCGTGCCCTTCACAAGCGCATCCTTCACGGTGGCGTCGAAACTTGCCCACTTGTCGTAAATCGCCCCAAGGCGTGCCAATTCGGAGACGGACGTGGTGGAGTCCATCAGGGCGCGAGTCAGGTCCGCTGCTGCCTTGGCTTTCTCAGACAGGTCGCGCAGTTCGGCGATGCCTTTACCGAAGAACTCTTGCACCGGCTCCAAGGCAAGCGCATCACGCTTCGATTGAAGCTCCACCTTGGAAGCATTCGCACGGGTAATCTCACTGGCACGTTCGCCAATGGATTGCTGCCCACGACCACGGTTAGTGGTTACTGGAGTAAGGTTCGCCACCACCTTCTCCTTGGCGGCAATCAACTTGTTCAGGTTCTCGATCTCATCTGCCGGAGCCTTGATACGGGTGTAGTAGTCCTTCAGCTCTTTTAGCGTGGCCAACTTGCCAAGGTTGTCTACGAGCCTTCTGGCCTGCTGCTCGAAATAGACCTCCGCCTGCATGGCCTTCACCAGCTCTGGCCGGGCCTGAACACCCATCTGAGCGAGCTTCGCGACCAGCTCATCACCAACGACGATTTGGCCGTTCTCGATGGAGACGCCATCGCGGATGTTCGCCCGCATGTCGTTCGTCACCCGGTCTTGAGGAAGCTGTCGGAGCCGCCCTTCATGGAGGCTCACCAGATTGTTCAGCTCGGAGCGTGCCTGCCGGAAGGCTTTGCTCTCGTAGGCAAGTCCTTCAAGCTCGCGTCCCGCCTGCTCGAATTCATCAACGGTCTGCCTGCCGAGATCGGCCACGGCTCTCCCGGCAGCGGCTATGATGGAAGGCTCAATGGCGCGGCCTTGAACTTCGGTGGCATCGGATTGGGAGATGTTGGTGGCGAGCGCCTCCCCACTGCTCGGAAAGAGGGGCTGCTTGATGGGAGCATTACCACGGATTGCCCCCTCAATTCGCTCAACAAGCTGGCGTGCGACGCTATTCTCTGGTTTGTTGCCAAAGGATCGCTTCAGGAAGTCCACCAGCTTTTGAAGTATCTTCTTGAGCTGGCTGCTGATCGGGACCACCTGCTCGGTGGTCTTGCCGGATAGTCGTTGTTGAAGGACGAGCCGGAGGTATTCGTTCGCAAATTGAATGTCCGTGAATCCATCTACCGGATTAGTGATTCCGTAAATATCCTTCGCTGTCTTCCGCTCCATGTCGCTCAGGCCGGTCCAAGCGGAAAGAATCTCCTCGTTGGTGGCCAGCCGATTGACGGCTGCGTGGATTAACTCCTCGGAAATGACAGCATCCAGCAATGCTGCTGTAGCCGGGTTAGAGAGGTCGAATCCATCCAGCTTTGCCTGATTAACTATTATCGTGTCGTAGCTTCGATAGTAAGCAGCCAGAGGTGCTGCCCCGACCGGCTCAAAAACGATCCTCAGCTTGGGCAGTTTTTGAAACAAGCCCAAGTTGAAATCCCTGTGGTTACTGGCTTTATCAGCTCCGAAAAGGAATCGGTGGGCAAGAATGTCGGAGTTGGACTGTCCGAGAAGTAGCAGGCTTTTTGCTGCCCGCGTAATGAGCACCCGTGGCTTTCCAGAAACTCCTTCGCTAGTTGCTTTGGTGCCAGGATATACTGGCCCCCGGAATACCTGCCCCCCAGTGAGCGTGGGTGGGGTGGGTTTGCCAGCCTGTATAGCGTCACTGTTGGCATCAAGATATGCCGCTTCGATTTCAGGTTCTGTGCCCCATAAAACTGCTCCGCTGCTTTCCAAATCTTTCGCCACTCGGCTGGCGTTTTGAACCGAGAATCCCGAAGCGCCCGCCTGTAAGCCCTGGTCTTGGTATAGCGGTCGAAGTCTTTGTTGATTTTGCGAAGGCTCTTGCGACGCTCCGATGGAGTCATCTCCACGAATGGTTCCGGTGTTTTCATTGGCTATTCCTTTGACTGGTTCACCCAGCGAATACCGGATGTCAGGCGACTCCTGCTGGAATCGCTGTGAGAGGGGGATGATGTTACCTTGATCGTCATAGGTGATGGGGTCGGCGGATTTGATTTGGGAGGGATCGAAAGCGATGTAGTGAACCGTATCTGGACCCATTCCAGCCATCGGCTTCTGCCTAGACTTTGAACCAAATTTTGAATTTACGTTCTTGTCTATGATACCGTCGTAGCCGAGAGCCTCGAACACTCTGCGGATAAGTTCTCCAACTGCGCTGTCTCCACTGTTTCCGTCTGTCGCGTAAGCTGAACCCTCGCTTTTGCGCAAGAGCTGCTCAAGTCGGTAGGCTTCAATGCTGTCCTCTCCCACGAGGTCTTCAGACACTTTACCCCAATCCGTGTCATCAAACGATTCCACCGCACTACGAATTTTATCAAGCGGTCCACTCGCAGAGTAATCCTCGTTCTGGAGTTCATACATCGCTTCCTGAACTTCGTCGGTGTAGTCCTCTATATTCGCGTCGTTAGCCTTGGGGTTCGCATCTTTGACTCGCTCGATTGCTTCGGCACGGTATTGCTCAATATCCGGCATCAGCTCGATTCTGGTCCCGTTCGGCTTAACTCCATTCCCGTCAAGGATGACTGGATTAGAGAACCTGATCTTAGCCTTAATAACTCGCTGGTTTCCACCTGCCAGCTTTTTTGTGGCCGACTTCAGCGCAGCCGCACGAGGAATTCCTTCGGCTTCATACGTTTCGGCGAGCCTCTCGATTCGGTTCGTAAGGTCGGGTCCGATGCCAGCATAGTTCTCGCTGACATCGGCTTCTGTGTTCGTTAGGTAGAACCCGGATCCGAGGTCATTCTCCACGTTCGCCTTGTCTCGGGAGAACGAGAAGAATTTGTGAGTGGTGCCGTGCATGGCATCAATGTTCCACCCACCAACCCTCGCAGCCTCATCCACCAAGGCTTGCACCTCCTGCATATCCCCCCGCTGGATGGCCTCGAAGTATTTCTGGTCGAGTTGGTTCTGGGGGGAGCCTGCTGAGAACATCGCCTGACCGCCCATTACGGAGTCGGATATTGCGGGGGTGATTGGGAGGGAGTGGACACGAGCAAGTCCAGCGCCAATGACGGGCTTTGTATTTGTTCCGGTGACGATTAAGCCTTCAGAAACCTTCCCGCCAGCATTCCTCACAGCGGGCAGCTTGTTGACCACGTTGCGGAAGTCCACGTCGTAGAGCTTCTTCAAGCCTTCGCCGCCAATGTTTAATCCCTCGCCTTCAAGGCGACCTGAGTCTTCAGTAAGAATCTTTTCGCCGACACCCTTGCCAACCACGTCCTCGATTGGCTTGCCAACAATGTTCCCAGCATTCTTGCCGATTACTTCAGCCACTTTTCCGTCACGCATGACAAACGTAACCGGGCCTTGAGCTGTATTGATATTGACGTGCTTGCCGTTCCATCGGGGATATATTCCCCATTCGATATGTGACACACTAGCACTCAGATTATATCTGCCCGCCTGCTGCTGGCCAGTCGTCCAGCCAATCACCTCAAAGCCATTCTCAGCGGCGTGCCGTAAAGCCCACTTGAAAGCAATCTCCCGCCAGTTCTTCTGGAATAGCGCGGGCATCTTCTCGAACTGCCCCTTCTGTGGTGCTTGGACCTCCTCCAGAAAGAGCATCCGCTTGCCGTCCTGTGTCTGACGTTCGTTGAAGCGCAGCCGCACGATGGGGTTTGCGATGGAGCTGTATTGGGAGTGGCCGTCGGACCATTTCGCAAGAGAGCCTCGACCCTTCTCCTGAAGCAGCTTCTCGGCTTCCTCACGGGTTTCAAAAGACTCTGACTCCTTGCCAGTCACCAAGTTCCTAATGGTGAACGAGGTTTCAAGAGGGTCGCTGATCTCGCCCGTCCCGTAATCGTGCTGCTCGATAACGTATCGAGTGTCTCCCGGCACCGCCAGCAACACCTCCCGGTAACTCCCCTCCTTCGCGCCGGGGAGCTGGTAGGTGGAGAAGTGGGTGCCTCCATTTCCTGCCTTTCTGTTTCTCAGGTCCATCCATTCCGAAGTCTCTGCGGCAGTAAGATTCGTAACTCCAGACCTAGCCCCCTTGGCCACCAAGTAATCATACCTTACCTGTTGCTCGGGAGTCATTCCCCCCAGCGTCACATCCTTAACCTCCACCTGATTCGCCTGCAAGTAGTCCAACACCTCCTGCCGGGAATACATCTTGCCGTCTTCCAGATCGTTCACCCCCACCAGAGCCATCTCATCAAGATTCGCCCCGAGCTTGGAGTTCTTGATGGTAGCCTTCCACTGCGCTCCTGAAGCCTTGTTCTGCTGGGACTGCTCCACTGTGCGGAACAGCCGGGAGAAGAACGCCTTGGCCTTCGCCGCCAGACCACCCTCAGCATAAACCTCCCCGCCACCCTTCAAGGAGCGTTTCCCCACCACCGCCGCTTTCAGAGCCTTGGCGAGAATGTCCTGCGCATCTCTTTCCGTGAAGACCTTCCCGGTGAACTTCCCGTAGAGCCTCTGCACAGCACCCAGCACCGCATCCCACAGCCGCGCAAGCATCCCGCGCTGCTCCTGCGTGAGCTGTTGCTTCTCCAGAATATCCGCCACCGCCTCCATCTGGAGCTGCTGCTCGGAGATGTTCCCGTAAGCGGCTCGCGCCGTGGAGAGCTGCTCCGGGGTAAGCGAGGCGACCAGCCTTGAAAGCTCTTGCTGAACAACCTTGTCGTTCTGGATTGCGTGGAAGGCTTCCTCAATGAACACCGCCCGAGCCTCCTGCGGAGAGCGCAGGTAAGCGGCATTCAACCAGATGGTCCCGGTGTCAGCATCATACCAGCCGCGCACCGTGCGAGCTTGCTGAAAGAACAACTCCGCACCGGCTGCTGGAGCGGACGCCGTGAACGCAAACCCGCCAGTGTTCGGGTCGTAGGTGCCGACCTTGGTGCCGTCTTTCAGGACTACCGCAACGGGTTGTCCAGCAGTTGGAGCCTGAGAGGATTTAGCTGTAAGCGTGGTCCCGTCAAAGATGCCTAGCGGGAACTTGGCCTTGAACGTCTTCCCGTAGTTGTGCGTCACCTGGAAGTTCGGCGGGGTGTTCCCATCGAACAACTCCCGCACGGCCTGCTCCACCTGCATCTTCGAGAGGGATGGCGCAGGGCGGGCTGTGGGGGTTTGACCGAGGGAGTAAGGGTAGTCAGAGCGGTTTCCGAAAACGGCATCCTTTACAAACACTGTGTTCCCTACTGATACAGCTTGCGATCCTGACAGAACAACATCGCCAGTGCGCTTGTCGTAAAAGTAGGAGTGCTTTCGCGGATTGTAGCCAACCGCAGTCCATGAGTCTATGTCCGCAGGAATCTCACGACTGCTGTTCCATTCGCCCTCGACAGTCGCCAGCGGGAACTTTGGAGCGCCACCAAGCACGCGCTCCGCTCCAGCAACGTTCGAGAAGAATACCGGGTTGTCAACGATTGCGATTCCGTCGTATCCAATGCGCTTTCCAACGCGACCTCCAGACGCCTTTTCGTGAACCGTAACGACATAGTTACCAGTTCGCTCGAATGCCGGAATATCAATCCGCAACCCAACCTGGGTTCCTTCTTTAATTGATCTGTTAGCCCCGACAAAAGGCTTCTTGTCGGAAGACAGTGAAGCAGTCACCACCGCATCAGATGGGACGGTCGTGAATTCGCTGTTCCTTCCGATAGAAGCCTGAGCTGTTTGTCCAAGAGAATACTGCTCCTCACCAGCCTCCTCCGGCTTCACTTCCGGGCGATACACATAAAGGTCTCCTTCGCGGATGTATCCGGGAGGGAGCTTGATGCCGTAGGTGTCCACGGCGGAGGCGGAGACGGGATTATTTTCCACAAGCGCATTGGCGACGCGATGCTTGTGGGTTGCGCCAAGGCTCCACTTTCCACGCTCGGTTTTAGAAACCTCGTAAGCGTCTTCAGGCTTCAGTCCATACTGTGAAAGAATGTCAGACATCCGCTTGCTGCTGCGAATCGTTTTCACCATTCCCAACAGGCGCTCTGTCGCTTCCTTCTTGCTCTTGAACAAGCCTTGATTGATGGGGTCAGCCTTCGGAACATACTCCTCCGGCGTCATCTGCTCAGGCTTGCTCTTGTCACGCGCTTCTTTCGCACCTTCTCTGGCAGCTTTCGATGGAAGGGTTTCTACAACTTCGCGCCGGACAGGCTGACCCGGCTTTGGTTCTCCGACGGTATCCACTACATGCACGTCATTCCCGGCTGCTCGAAGCTGGTTGGAATAGCGAGCAAAGGCGTGATACGGAACTCCCGCCATTGGAGTCTCGCCGCGCTTTGTGAGCGCAATCTTCAGAATGCTTGCCGCCACCTTCGCGTCGTCGAAGAAGAACTCATAGAAGTCGCCTAGCCGCACAGCTAGGACGCCAGAAGGATGCGTTGCCTTAATTTCTTGCCACTGCTTCTGGAGGGGAGTTTGCGATACTTCACGGGGCTTTCCTTCTGCCACTTGTGCAGGAGTTCCGGGTGGTGGATTGCGAAGAACTTCCACTGGCGCTTGCTCTTGAGGGGCATAAGGGGCTTTCTTGGCGGCTTTCTGTTGTGCTTCGTATTCCTTCTGAAGTTCTGCTCCAGTCTGCTTCTTGGGCCGGTTCCGGTAGGCCTCCTCTTCAGCCTCGATTCTGGCAACAGATTCAGACGGGGCTGCTTTAGGCTGTCTCGCCAGCAGCTCTTCAGGGGAGATGTATGCAGGTTCGGGTTTTGTGGCAGCCACCGCTGGAGCAACCTCTGCCGGAGGGGTGGATTGCCTAAAAATGTAGATGTCACCTTCGCGGGTGTAACCCTCACGCGGCTGCGTCCCATAGACATCAAAAGCCATTGCAGAGATTGGATTTCCTTGTGAGTTTGGAACAAACTCTCCAGCGGGAATCTGCTTGAGTTCTAATTTTGTCGGGCGGCGTAGTTTTCCGTCTTTGGTTTCAACGAAAGCGAAAAAGTTGCCAGCTTCATCTCGTAAAAGCACTTCTTTGAAACCCTTCCTGAGTGTTGGAAGAGACACGGTTGGTTTCCCAACAAAGACATTCTGTGTTGCCAGCTCGGGCGGTTTCCCCTCCTCCAACTCCCTAACGACCCTCTCGACGTATCCCCCACGGATGTCCTCAACGGCAGCCGCCAAGTCAGGGTCCACGGGGGAAACTCTCCCGCGCTCAATGCCAAGCTCTCCTATGGGAATTGCTGGCATGGTCGCCTCGGGGCGAGTCTCTAGGCGTGTGTCGTAGGGTTGGCCTTCGAGGGGTTCCGGCAGGGTGAACGCTTCCGGGAGTGCCTGCTGGCGCTTCGGTGCTGCGGCCTGCGCTTCAGGGGTGATCGCCGGACTTGGAGCGCCAAATCCACTCCCTCTAATTGTGCCGTCGGGATTCACTTGAGCGATCCCCTCTGATGCAAGATCACCCCAAGTAACCGGAATGGTGTTTCTTCCAATCTTGAACTCCCAAGCTATTGAGTCGGCAGGCTTGTCTCCAAAATCGCGCCCCGTTCCATCCGTCGAAGCGAGGTATGCAGATAAGGACGCACCGCTGCTTGTTCCCGACATCCCCTCAGAAGCGTAAAGCCTTGAAAGGCGTCCAACATCTGTGATTCCGGCAGACGCAGCTTTTTTTAGAAAAAGCCTGAAAACAGACTGTTTTAACTCAGGCGTCTCCTGGGGGTAGGGGCCTGCCTGATCCAGCCTGTTTTCAGCAATCGCTTGAGCATCAACTGCAACAACAGGTTTTGGTTTTGGCGCTGCGGCCTGCGCTTCAGGGGTGATGGCTACGCGGCGGGGTTGGGGTGGCTTGTTAAGTGGGTTCCCGGTGAAGGAGTATCCGCTACCTTCCCTAATAGCGTAACCATCCCTAACTAAGCTGGTCCAAAGTTTATGCCCTGGCCCAAGCAGTGCGCCACTAGACTTGAGAGTGATTCCTTTCTCAAGCAATGCCCTCCCTAATGCGATATAGGCACGCTTTCCAATTCCACTGCCTGCTTGAGACTTGTCCTTCAGCTCAACATATCCAACCGTTGCCTCGTCGCCATCAATAGAAAGCGCAAACTTGTCAAAAGCCACGCCCACGCCACCATCGGTTATCCGCACTTGTCCTCCGCCCTGATTGATAAGCTCGCTCAAATTACTGACCTCAGTAGTCATTGACGCTCTCACCGCAGGCGCTGCGGCCTGCGCTTCAGGGGTGATGGCTACGCGGCGGGGTTTTACAGTTACCTTCTTCGTCCACGCCTCGCGCTCTTTCACGCGGAGCAAATTGGTCAGGTATTTCACCCGCTCGGTGTCGCCAGCAAGCTGTGCCGCTTCAAGGTCGCCCCGAATGTCTTCCAGTTCGGAACGCTGCGCTGCGGTGGGCGGAGTGAGTTGCTCTTTCGGAGGTGCCTGCTGGATGGGTTGCGCGGCAACGGGCTGCACGACTGGTGCCACAGGAGCAGGTGCAGGGAGTGTGGCTGCTGGGGTGATAGCGGCAGGCGTGGCCGGGGCAACCGGCGCTACGGGGGCAGGCTGAACGGGGAGCGGTGGAGGTGTGGGTGCGGTTGGTCGCTTTCCAGCAAACAGGTCGTTGACAGCACTCGGAGCAGATTGCGCTCCGCGCACAGCGCCAGCCATCAAGCCGCCAGCGATGCCCGCCTGAATGATTCCTTGCAGGTTTTCCTCGGCAGTCGCTTCTGGATTGAACGTCGTGCTGCGGATGACTGCCTGCCACGCTTCATCAGTGGCTTCTTCAACGGCCTCCATGCCGACATCCTTCGCCACCTCTCTAACTGCTGCGGAAAAGCCTTTCGGGACAGCTTTCCCAAGCAGAATCGGTTCAAGCCCAGTGCCTCCGAAACCCTTTGTGACAAGCCCGGTAACAAGCCCGCTTAGGATGGCTGGCGTGTAGGACTTCCGGTAAGCCTCCTCATCGGACATGCCGCGCTTCTTGTTCGCCTCGAAAGCATCCGCGAAGGTTCCGCCAAGAGATTGCAAGCCAGATGCCACAGCGGACCCGGTGACGGTCGCACCCGCGCCCGCTCCAAGCACGCCCAGTGGTGCAGCAGCCAGTAACGCGGACGCTGATGGGATGACGCTGGAGCCAAGCCCGCGAGCGAACTTGGCAGCACCACCGCCGCCGACTCCCTCCGACAAGTCCTCGTATTCCTTGCCGATCTGGCCAGCGCCCTCACGAGCCTCCCGGCCAATCTTGCGAAGGGCTGCTCCACCGTAGTTCTCGGGGAGCAATCCACTGGCAGCTTCCAGTCCGCCACCAATCGCCCGAGGTGTCGTAACGGTCGCGCCTTCCTCAAGCCCTAGAAGCATCTGGGCAGCAGTCTTTGAGATGGACGGCTCATCAACAATGCGCTGTCTGCCGCCTGCGATGGCGTCCCGATAGGTAAAGCCAAGCGGCTTGTAGTCTGGAAAGCTGGATGCTTGCTCGGGTGTGAGGGAAAAGAATTCCCCATCCGGCGACTGATACAGAGGCAGATCGTAGTCCTGTTCGGGCATATTTTTGGAAGTGGATTACCAGCCGCGAGCGGATCGGGTGGCTGCCCATTGCTCATCTTCACTGAGGGGTCGGCCCGCTGCGGCACGCTGGCGGATTATCTCGGCGGCGATGCCGGTGCGGGGGATTGGCGTCTGCGCCCGTGGGGTAACTGGCTCCATTCCCCGGTCGTCTGGAGGCGTTACACTCCCAGCAGTCCCGGTGGGGAACTCCATTGTCGCGCCAGCAGCAGGTGCAGTTGGAGTTGTTGGCGTGCGAATAGGATAGACCTTCTTGCGAACGATGTCGGTGACAGCTTCAGGAGAGACGGCAAACTTGAACTGCCGCGCCTGACGCTCTGCAATGGCAAGCTCGTTCTCAATCGGCATGAGCGCCTCTTTGGCTGCCTTCAAATTCATCCGAGCCTCTGACAGATAGCGATTGTAGTCATCCGCAGTTCCAGACCTGCCAGCGCCGACGATCTTTTTCTTCGCCTCATCGTATCCGTAGCCGATCATGCGAGCGTTCCTAATCACAGCCGCTTCAGCCGCCGCAGCTTCGTCGCGCAACCTTCGGGCTTCCCTCGCTGCGGGAGTGATGCGAGCGAGAGTTTCGGCGAGGGTGATGCCGGTATTCTCAGCCTCGTTGGCTGCCTCCATCTCATCCGCCTTCAACTGCTTCTCCGCAAACGCAAACTCTCGCTCCACATCCTTGCGTTGCGCATCGAACCGCAGCTTGTTGAAGGCATCCTGCCTAGCCTGCTGCCTCTGCTGCTCGCCAAACACAAATGCCTCCCGCGCAAGCTGATTCTGCTCCTGCTGCTGGGCACGCGCCAGCGCTGCCAAGTTCTGCGCGGCAGCGTTCTCCATCTGGTTCGTGCGGAAAGCATAGTCCGCTTCCAGCTCGTTGGCGCGGGTAAGCGCCTGCCGGTTTTGCTGTGCGATGTCGTAGCCCATGCGGGCTGCCTGTGCGGGGGTTTCTCCAAAAACGAACATAGGTAAGTGCGGTGTTACCGAATTCGGCCTGTGCCAACCTGCGCCAAGTAATCTGCATAGCTCAACCCGTCGGCATACTTCTGGTAGCCGGGATCAAAGCCTGAGTTGAAGCTGTAATCAGGGTAGGGACCATACTCCTCGTAGGGGCCATAGCCTTGCCCACCCTGACCGCCAGCCATGCCCGAAGACGCGCCAACTCCAGCAGGAGAAGGTGAACCAGCGTTACCCCACGCAACGCGCCCACCCAGCATCTCATAAAGCTCCGGGTTAAACTGAGGGTCGCGCACCGGCCACCGACCAGTGCGGTCAAAGTAGGCTTGCTCGGCAGCGCTTACGCGAGGCCCGCGCTGTCCACGCTCACCAGAAGTTCCGGCAGGTGGGGTGTAGCCGTCTCCGTAACGAGCCTGCGGCGAAGGATACGCCCCATAGTTCGGCGTCTGCGGCAGTCGGTAGGATGCCTGTGGGACACCCAGGTTGGGAATCAGCCGAGGATCGTCCGAGTAAGGCGTGTAGAAGCGATTACTCGCCAGCAACGAGCTGGCAGCACCGAGGTTGCGGAGTTCGTCGCTACGTAAAGCGCTGGCAGCTTGCGCCGGGGTGAGCAGGGACGCGAGATATTGCTGTTCAGCGGACCTCGCCAGCGGAGCCGTCTGCAACCTCGCCGCGTTGACCGCCCCGATGTTTTCCCGGCCAAGCGCTGCCATCTGCTGCTCGTAGGGGAGGACAGCCCGGTAGTAAGAATCAGCAAAAGTCCTTTCCTGCTCGCCACTCCGACCAGTCCCAAGCGGTCCCATCCCAAGGGAATACCGTTCATCAGCACCCCGCAAGGCTTGCAGATTGACCTCCCGCGCCTTGGCTAACCCCTGCTCTTGCTGCTTCAGGTTCTCCGCCAGAGACTTCTCGAGGTCAGTCGCCGCCGTGTCGTAGGTCTTCAGCTCAGTGTCCAAGCGGTTCTTCGCAGCGTTTGCCCGACCAGTCACCTCCGTAAGATACTTCGAGCGAAAACTCTGCGTTTGCTCACCTGTCTCCTGCGCTCCTTTCAAAGCATTCACAGCAGCGGTATCAATGAGCGGGTCTTTCACGTTTATCAGCACGCGGAAAGGGTTCTCAGACTGAGCAGGATTGCTAGGGTTGGTTCCGCTCGCAGTCGTCCCACCCATCGTCCCGGCAGGGGTGATGGGGGCGATGACGTTCTTGAACTCCGTCTGGTTCTGCTTCCCAGTGCGGAACTGATACATGTCATCTGTCTCGCCCTCCATGCGGGGTGCCTTCTTGTAGGTCGGTGAAAGGAATGCGCCAGAGCGCGTCGGGGTGGAGTATCCTAGTAGGGCCATAATCAGTTCGGGTTGCCGCCAGTAAGGCGATAGACGAGTTCCTTCTCCCACGCCTTCCAAGCCGCATCGTAAGCACCTGCTTCTTCAGGGGCAATCCGGGCAATCTTGGGGCACAGCTTCACGAAGGATGGCGTGGCAGGAACCAACTCCTTGGCCTGCCACTGCGGGCCAGCCTGATAACGCTCAAGAGTTTCCTGTTCGGAAGGCACGCTGAATGGTCTGCATTTCCCACCGAATTGTCAAACTTTGCCTTTACAAGTTTTCCCCAAGGAATATCGTTATCGGCGATGCGAACGTCGGTTTCACTCGTGGAGTTTCTCCGAGCCCTGTGGCTGGCGGGCAGGCGCGACGCGGCTTTGAATGGCTGGCGTGTCCTGTTCTGGCACGGATGGAACATGTTCCGGGCGTCGGCTCGCTGGCTGCTCAAAGCCGACGCCCGCGCAGATTCGGACCTTGTAAAGTCCCGCTTGAAGCACGGCTGCGCCGGTTGCCCGGTGTATTGCCACGAGCTGTCCACCTGTGGCGATGCCCGCATCAAGGACGATGCTGAAGCGATGGGATGCTTCTGCTACATGCCTGTCAAAGCTCGCATCAAGGATTCGGTTTGCTGGCTGCACGAGCCAGAGCAGGAGGAAGCAAGAGCCATCTACGGTGGCTGGCCCGGAGGCCAGATTGGAATAAACAAGGTCGTGGAGGGGCTACCAACATGAGTGAAACCCTCGAACTGATCTACCCGACCGACGGCCCTCCTCCAACGGATGCCGAGGCAGAAGCGGCTTTGCGGGAGATTGGCGCAGTCATCACTCCTACCAGTGTTCGCGCTTTGCAGGCCATCGGGATGTGGTCGGCCAAGTTGAAGATGCCGCAGGTGATGGCTGCCCGGAACTTTGTCAGCTTAGAGGAAACGCAGCGCGTCAAGGAGATGGGCAAGGTGTTCATTGAGATGGGTGGGGCCAAGATGGAGAATGGGGAAGTCGTTGACGCGGAACTCGCCCAGAATGGATGCAAGATCCTCACAGCAGCTTTGCAGGTAGAAGAGCGACTGGTTCGCCTTCAGCTTGATCTCCATCAGAAATCCCAGCCGGATAAGCCAGCGGAGCCGCAGAAAAGGGCGCTCGCGCCGATAAACCCGATGCACGCCGCAGTAGCAACCGCCTAACATTATGCCACAAATCAGCACCTACACAGATTACGTCCCGAATCCGTGGCCACCGACCACGCCGGGTTCTCCCTGCGACAACTCTGAGGCGACTTCGCAGAAGGTTTGCGGCGTGGTGACTACTTCCCCGGCGACGGGCACGCTGGAGTTGCAATGGTCACAGTTCACCCGCACCAGTAGCGGCACTCCGAATACTGCTACCGCACTGTCGCCCACACCGCTGCTCGTGCGGCAAGTCAGCATCAGCGCCGCCAGCGGAAACTCCACCAGCGTTGAGGTTGGACCGACCTCCGCAGCAAACCTCATGTCCATTGGTGCTGGATTGTCCGGCTACGAGATTCCCATGCCGGACGGAACCGTGTTCGACCTCGCTGACTGGTATCTCAAAAGCACCGCTGCCTCACAGACCCTCATCGTGGCTTACCTACCCGCTTAACCCCATGAAATCACTTCTCGCCCTTCTCACTGTAATGCTCTGCTCGCTGAATGCCTTCGGGCAGGGGGCGCAGTATCGCCCAACTCCGTTCGCCAACGGGTTTGTGCAGACGGTTACTTCTACGGGGACGGCCCAGACGTATCTTGGGATGGGGTCAGTTACAAACAATGCGCTGTTGAGCGGGACAAATGTTTTCAGCGGCACGAACACGTTTAACATGGCCAGCCTCAAATCCAGTGGCGTGGTCTCTTGCGTTTTGCTCGCAACTAATCTGGCGTGGGTTGGGGACGTGACTGGGGCTGCCTCAACTCCCTCTCCGTGGTCGAATGCTGCACAAGTTGCCACGTTCACGATGCCGCCGGTCATCGGCAACAATGGATTTTTGAGATTCACGCTGTTGCGCAAGTTGACGAACTCGGTCGCCGCGGCGGTATATCCTGTTTTTTATGGCGGTAGCAGCGACGGATTCCTCGGTGCTGGTGGAACGACCGGAACCTCGGCGGTCACAAATTATACCGCTGGGCAGCTTGTTTTTGCGGCCAATGGGTCCGCGACCAACCAAATTGTGAATGCGTCCGGCACTCAGAGCGCATCGTGGACAACGGCGTCTGGCGTTGTGAACACATCAACTAATTGGACTCTTAAACTTGGGCTTGCGCACAGCTCGGGGGCGGGTGTAACGAGCACCAACATTGGGCTCAAGACGTTCATTGTGGAGTGGGTTTTTGGTCCTTGACCCATGCCCTCCGACTCCCAAGAACTGCAATGAACCTCGACCTCGACCAAATTACGCAACTCTCCCCGCCCGTCGCGCTTGCGGCTGCGCTGTGGGTGCTAGGCTCAATCCTAAAACGCTCGCCTGTGCCTGACTGGCTGATTCCATTCCTACTGCCGTTGGTCGGGGCCATCGCGTTTCCGTTCATCGCCGACACTTCGGAGGTGAATTTCAACGTGAAGTCTCCCGCAATGTTTCACGCCGTCATTGGCTTTTGCATCGGCGGGGCGGCGGTGGCAATGAATGAGGCCGGCAAACAATTCCTGAACCGCAAAGACAACCCATGAAACCGCTCCTCGCAATCCTCGCCGCACTCACGCTGTCCGCCTGCTCCACAATCCGCCCCGGCAGCCAATCCGCCGAGGTCCGCGCCGAGCAGACGCTTGCCGTGAGCCTCGCCGCGCTGGATTCCTTTGTCGCCTTTGAACATCGCCGCCGCGCAGACGTGCCGCCGCTCGTGCGCGACATTGCCGCCCGCGTGCGCCGCGAAGGCCCAAAGGCTCTGGACAGCGCCAATGCCCTGCGGCTGGCCTACAAGGGCAGCAGGAACGCGCAAAACGAGGCCAACCTACTCACGGCGCTTTCGGTGGTTGACGCGATTGTAGGCGAGATTCGCGTGTGGGTTCCGTCAACGTCAGCCAGCGGGCCGGGGCAAAGCTCCGTGGCGGACCTGATTCGTGAGTCTGCCGCGTCCAAGGTCGTCACCACGGAGTCTTGGGTTGTGCTTGTGCCCGTCTTCATTGACCTCGCCCGCGAAGTTTGGGCCGTTGTCAACCGCACCCGAGAAGCCGTGAAGCAGGACCAAGAGTGGAACCTTCAGCAAGAAGCTGACTTCGCCGCTCAACTAACCGCTCTTAAAGCTGCGCCTCACTGGAGGCCGTAAGGAGAGAAAGCGATGAAATGGACCCGTTTGATACCCTTGAACCGGAATGGGTGGACGCGCTTTTTGAGGCGGCTCCCACCCCAATGGCCGTTGTTGCTGCTGACCATCGTTTTGTGCGATGCAATGCTGCATACAGCGACCTCACCGGGTTCTCGCGGGCGGAGCTGCTCAACCGCACCTGGCAATCCATCACCCACCCCGACGATGTTGCCGGAAATCAGGCCGGAGCAGATGCCGTCAGGCAGGACTGCAATCACCGCACCTACACGATTGCCAAGCGGTATCTCTCCAAACGCGGTGATGTTGTCTGGGTCAATCTACACGTCCGAGGAATCTGGCACAAAGGCGTCTTCCAGTGCTACTTCGTCACCGCTCTCCGGCAGCCAGCATCACGATGCGAAGACTGCCCCTCCAATGGCAATCGGCCTCCCTCCCGAGAGACGCTTGTTGAGTGGGCCAAGAGAAACCCACGAGACGCTGCCTTGATGGTGCTTGCAGGAGCGGCGTTTTTAGGGCGAGATGAGGCGGTCGCGCTGCTCAAGCAACTCATCAAATGAAAATCATCACCCTCGCCGACGCCGATGAGTTGATTCTGTCGCCCATGCTGGAGACGAAGCAGCTCGAATTCGACAACCTACCATTCCCTAACATGCGGGCCAGTAATTCTGTGATGGTCTTCTCTGAAGACTTCGTGGAAGCGATGACGGATTGGTGGAAGAAGTGGCAGTTTGTTGTCGGGTTCAACTACAAGGCTGGCTCTGCAATGTGCGAGAGCGGGGTGAAAATTCTTGTCGGTAAAATCCATCAAGCGGTTTTCCCTTGGCGCGGCGAAGGGAAGGTTGACGACGAGGTAATCGCCCGTGCCCGCGAAGATGGACACAACCCACCGACGGAAAAATTCGGGGACTTCAACCCCGGGGTCTATGATCTGCGCTGTTTGCTTTACCGGGGCGTGTCCCTGAACGGCGTCACCGACGGTGGGCACTCAACGGTCATCATCTACGTTCACGACAAGGATGGGCTTTGTTACGTCCTCTGCTGGGAGTGGCAAAACGGTCGCTGGGTCCGCTTTGATGAGGCGCTCAAATCCGGCGTGCTGGTTAGAGATACTATTGACTGACTCCATGAAAAACACTCTCCCCATTATCGCGTTGGCAATCGCCCTTTTCGTTGCCGGTTGCTCGGCCACCCCAAAGCTCGGCAAAGATGGGAAGCCCCCGAAGGGATGGACCTTGGAGCCGCAGATGCCCGTGCCATTCTGATATGTTTCTCACCGGCCAGAAAGTCGTCTGCATTGACGACTCCTTCCATCCATCCATCGCGGCTCTCTACCTCGCACTCCCCAAGAAGGATGCTGTCTATGTGGTGCGCGGAGTGAGCGTTGGTATCAGCCCCACAGGTGACGAGGGTGAAATTGCCATCACGCTGATCGGCCTCAAGAATCCCCGCAGCAGCAAGCCGCCACACCCCGAGCGAGCCTTCAATGCCATGCGATTCCGGTCGCTGGAAGAAATGCAGGAAAGCATTTCCAAGCTGGCCGAGGACAAGGCTTACGACCTGATTTGAGGTGGTTGGAAAATTATTTTCACAAAGTTGTTGACTGATGCCGCAGAGTGCCGCATTATGCCGCACGAAATGAATCCGGCGATCAGCTTCGACAACGTAGTGAAACCCCGCATCCACGGACGCAGCGCAGTTCGCATTAAGTTGCTGGCAGCCAGAACTGGCATGTCAGAGAATCAAGTGGCGAATCGAGTTGCTGACGCCGGTATCGCGGCGGTTGAAAAGCAGTTCAAAAACGTCGTGAGGCTTCCCACTGGAAAGTGATTCGGAAAAACTCAACCAAACAAAACCATGCCAAGAGTAGCGCAAGCATCAAAAACACCAAACCCGGCCACGAAGTTTTTCGAGTGGGCCGGTGGTAGTGATGGTGGACACATCTCCTACTACGACAAAGCCGCCGTGAACCCCAAGACGCAGAAGCCGGGGGTGAACGTCCTCGTGAAGCTCCCGTTCGCGTTCATCGTGATCGGCATCACCTCGACCATCAAAGGCTGGCACGACGGCTCGGACAGCGCCATCTACAGTAACGAGGTCAGGGACACTGTGGGTGAGCCGCTTGTGGTGAAAGCCTTTGACGGAGGCGTTCTCGCCACTGGCTTCTACTCCGCCATTCGTGATCGCATCGCCGCCGCTGGTGGTCGCTTCACCAGCAACATCTACCTCGCCTACCGTGACAACGGCACCATGAAGATTGGCTGCCTGCAACTGCATGGGGCTTCCCTCAACTCGTGGGTCGAGTTCAAGAACGCCAGCGGGGATGCCATCTGGAATAAGGCCGTCAGCATCAATTCCTTCAAGGAAGGCAAGAAGGGGAGCATCACCTACCGAACCCCGGTGTTCGCCTTGAAGGATGTCTCCGCCGAGGCCGACGACGCGGCTGGTGTCCTTCAGGACCAGCTCAACAAGTATCACGCCGAGTATTTCGCCCGCACGCGCACCGAAGCGGCACAGGCTCCGGCCCAAGCTGAAGCACCTGCTCGGGCGACGCATCCGGCTGAAGCTCCGCAAGAGGACAACTGGGGTGGTGAACCGGAAGCCCCTCCTGCCGACGATCAAGCGTTCTGATTTAGGACCACCCTGGTCGCGGCGTCCCGCAGCAATGCGTGAAAAACTTCTGAGCGACCTGCATACCGGCTAAGAGCCGGGTGACTTTCGGATTCGTCCGGGTTCAACATGAACCGCAAACCTTTAACCCTGTCGAAAACTATGAAGCTCAAGACCATCTTTGCGAAGAACCTAAAAGGCAACTCCTTCGACCACAACCTCAAAGACATCACCATCTTCACCGGCCCCAACGGCGCTGGTAAGAGCAGCCGCCTCGATTGTATTCCTCTGGCCCTGTTCGGATACCACCCCGCCCACAAGCGCACCAACGGGGAAATTCTGGAAGGGCTTGGCAATACATCCTTCATGCAGGTCGCCGTTGAGTTCGACACTGGGAGCAGCATCTCCCGCCGGTGGGAGCAGGGGCGGTCTTCTGTGACCTGTGATGTTGACGGGGCCATTCCTCCCAGCGTTACCCCTCTCTGCGTGGACTCCTCGGAATACTTTGGACTGTCCGACCGGGAGCGCGTGAAGCTGGCCTTCAAGTTGAGCCAGTGCGACACCGCTTTCGGCATCGAGCTGGCGGCGAAGACCAAGAGCCTTGAGCTGGAGGAGCACGATGCCGCTGCTGAAGAAGCTGTCGGTTTTGTCGCCGCCGCCATCGCCGCCGACTGGAATCCAGCGACACATGCCTTATCAGCTCCCGAGTGGCTGGAAACCTTTGCGGAAGTGGCGAAGAAGCGCTGCTCCGAGGCTCAAGCCGGGGCGAAGCGCATGGCGTCCACCTTGGAAGGGCTTGCTGAACTGCGTTCTCAGGCAAAGCAGGTGGTGAACTCCGCTGCGGAGAAGCAGTTGGCGGACCTGAACAAGAAGCTGGCAGAGCTGGCTGGCAAGCATCAAGCCGCAACGTCGAAGCTCCAAGAGCTGCGTGCCAAGTATGCCCGCAAGACTGATCTGGAGCATCACATCTCCGGGAGCACCACCCAGAAGCAACTGTGGGTGGAGAACGCTGAAGCCATTGTGGCCATGGAGAAGGAGCTTGGGGAATACACCAGTGAGACTGTGGTGTTGCGGGAGCGGATTGCCGCGCTGCAAGGTGCGAGCCGGGACGCTCATGCCGAGATTGCCCGCTTGAAACAGCGCATCGCCGCCGCAGAAAAGCAGGCTGCGAGCTTGGCTGAAGCCAAGGCTTCGGTGGCACCTGACAGCGAACAGTCCAAGGAGATTGCCGCCATTGAGAAGTTTTTGGAGACGGCCAACAAGGAGCTTGCCAAGTATGGTAAGAGCGACACCGAGGCACTGCGAATCCGTTTGCAAGATGCCAAGGTTGCCTTGGCAGGATGCGCGGCAGACATTGAAAACGGTAGGAAGCTGATCGCGCAGCTTGACGCTAAAATTATAGAGCTGTCCGACAAGAAGTGCTGCCCGTTCTGTGAAGCTAGTGAGGATGGATGGCAGGACCGGGTTCGCACCGCTTTGATAGAGCAGAGCAAGAAGGCGGAGAAGTCCTCCATCAAGCTCAGTGCTAAACGTGACAGCCTCCTGGGTGCGATTGACATGATTGAGTTGGAGTTGAACGCGAACCTCGCCGCCGACCGCACCATGGCAGAGCTGGCCAAGAAGGCCGACGTGGCAACGAACTCCCTAAAGCTGCTCAAGGCCGAGAGGGCAGCCGCTCTCCGGGCCATTGCTGAAAATGTCTCCGAAGATGTTGAGAAGCTGAAGGCTCGCATCCAAGAGTTTTCCCCCCACGCGGTTGACGCGCAGATCGCCAAGGAAGCCGCCGCTCTGGAGAAGTCCAAGCTGCAAGACTCCGTGGTGGACGGCAAGCGGGCGCAGTTGAAGGCGCTCCGCGAACGGCAAGCCCAACTGACCTCCGAGCAGGAACTCCTCATGCGGCTGCGTGGCGAGTTCGACTCCTTGAAGGATTGCACGGTTGAAGCTGGGCAAGCAGCCGCCGAGGAGGCTCGCGTTCTGGCTGCTGAGATTGAAGCGCTCCAAGCCCGCATCCAGCCACTCACCCTAGAGGTCCGTCAGGCGAACGCCGCCAAGGGAGAAGTCGCAGCCAAGCTCAAAGCCGCCGAGGCAGCGGAGCGCGTCGCCAAAGAAGCTGAAGTCTGGCGCGAGGTGAAGAAGCTCGTGGACGAGATGCAGGCGGAGGCCGTGAAGGAAGCCATCAAGCCAATCCTCAAGCACGCCAACGCCATCGCCGGGTCCATCCTGCCATCCAAGCTGGAGTATCACGAGGGGGTGATTGGCCGGTGGAGCGGGCGGAAGTTCATCGGCACGAAGTCCTTCAACAAATCGGACCAACAGGTGACATTCGCAGCGGTGTCGGTCGCGCTGGCTTCGGTGAGCGGTTCCCCATTGAAGATCCTCCTGATGGACGACCTGGACAACATCGAGAAGAAGCGTCTTCAACCGCTCTTCGCAGCGATTCGTGAAGCGATTGCTTCAAAGCAGATTACCCAGTGTATCGCCTGTGGGGTGCGGGCTGAAGAGTATGCTGGCATGGAAGGGGTTGAGGTGGTGGCGCTATGAGTGCAACCCTTGAACAGCTTGTCGCAGAGTGCATTGCAGATCACCACGAGAAAGAGTTAGCCATTGGCTTTCTCCGGTATGAAACCCTGCGAAGACTTTCACCACGGCAGTTTGCGGAGCTGCATAAAAGGAACCTCAAGGGGGAGCCATTCGACAACATGGTGACGGAAGATCTTTTGAAGTGGAAAGGGCAGAAGCTATGAGTGTTGAAATCCAAGAAGGTGGACCTAACGGGTTGGATGCTCAGGTGTGCCGTGGTGACTTCTGGCTAAAGCTGCAAGAGGCAATGGAACAAGCGCACGGGAATCCATGCCTAGAGAAGCTCAGGAAGATGACGGTTGAAGAAGCGTGTAATCTGCTTGCCCAGAACGGTATTCGCATGACGTTCAAAAAGGAGTGGCACATTAACCCGCGAGACTTACACACGAAATGAAACTCTCCCCCGAACAACTCGCCGCAGTCGTCGCCCCCGAGAAGCATGTTGTGGTTGCCTCCGTGGCTGGTTCCGGCAAGAGCCGCGTCATCGTGGAGCGCATCAAGCACGTCATATCGCAGGGTGTGAATCCACAGCGTATCTGCATGGTGACTTTTACAGTTACCGCTGCGAAGGAAATTCAGAATCGGCTGGTGTGCCCCGAGTGTGGCGACACAGGAATGGTTCAGTATGGAGGCGGCGGCGAAGACGAAGGTTGGGCAGAACCTTGTCAGTGCAACTGCCAAGGAGTTCCGCTGAAGTTGGGCTACTGCGGCACGCTCCACGGCCTGCTCCTGAAAGCCATCCGCCGCTCACCGCACCTCGTTGGCTACTCCACCCAGCCAAGCGTCTTGAACGAAGAGGCTGCGGAGACAATGCTGGAGGAAGCTGCCAAGGAATCCCGCTGGACAGGCTCCTTGGAAGAACTGCGGAAGGCTGCTGCGAGGACCATCCGCAAGAAGGGTGCGCTCTCCAAGCTGGAGGCCGCAGCGGTCCACTACCAGCAGAAGCTCGTGGACGCTGGACTGGTGGACTACGACGGGATTCTCCGGCTGGGGTTGGAAATGGCCTACTCCGAGGAGTTCCCCTTCAAGTTCGATCACCTCTTGGTGGACGAGTCACAGGACTCAGCAGCGATTGACTTCGAGATATACGACGCGATGGGTGTCGAGAACACGTTCTTCTGCGGAGATTTCGCGCAGCGTATTTACTCGTTCAGAGGTTCCTCCGACGGATTCGAGAAGCTCTGCCAAAGCAAAGACGCCACGCTCTACAAGCTGCAAGACTGCTATCGGTGCAGCCTTGAGGTTTGCTCCGCAGCAAACAACCTCACCAACCATCTCCCGGCCAACCTCGGCCAGAAGAACATCAGCGTGATTGGCGCGCAAGGCCCGGTGGTGGTGGCATCCTACAGCACCGCTCAAGAGGAGCTGGCTGGACTCGCCGCCAAGCTGGCTGAAAGGAATGGCATCGGCCTTTGCTCCTTCAACGACTCCGCAGTGCTGCTCCGCACGAACGCACTTGTGGACTTCTTCCGCAACGGCCTTCGCGCTGCCGGGATACCTGTCAAAGCGCACAAGTCAGGAGCCAAACCGAAAGGATGGCCCCAAGCACAAGCCATCGTGGCGCTCTGTGGCAGCCCCTCCAATGACAGATTGGCGCTTGGATACATCTCGGCAGCCTTCTCCCCTTCCGACGCCGCTAAAGCCAAATCCAGAGCAGCAGAGCAGATGGGGTCTATCTACGAGGCGTGTCCCGAGTTCATGGACGAACTTGGGAATCCATTCAAGATGATGGTCCGGGCACGAGTCCCCGAGGAAGCCATTGCCAAGGCCGAGGCTTTGAGGGATACCCTGCCGGAAGGCTCCGACTGGTCGGACCTAGCAATGGCCATGCTCAAGGATGAGCCTGACAAGGAGGTTGGCGAGGGAGTTTATGTGGGAACTATCCATTCAGCGAAGGGCCGGGAATGGACCTCGGTGTTCCTGCCAGCCTTCGAGCAGCAGGTGATTCCTGCGAGGAGAGAGCTGGACGAGGAGACTAGAATTTCATACGTGGCTTTCACCCGTGCGAAGGTCTTTTTGAACATCTCCTACTGCGCTGAGAGGGCGAACAGCTACATGCGGAAGGTGGAAAAGTGTGAGCCGAGTGAGTTTATTAGGAAGGCAGGACTTGTATGAGCTACCAACTGCTGTCCAAAACCACACCAACGGCACGTAAGGAATACCACTGCATTTGGTGTCCGGAGAAAATCTTGAAAGGCGAGAAGCACGTCCACGAATGCAGCAAATACGACGGCGACTTCCAAGACCATCGGTGGCACCTGGAATGCAGCAAAGCTGCTGACGAATTTTTCCAAAAGTATGGCGAAGAAGAGTTTCTGCCGCACGAATTTAAGCGAGGAACCATTGAGGAAGCATAGCAAGCATCTTTATGACCAACCGACTGAACATCTGGCGCAAGAAAATCACGAGCGTCCCCAAGCACAAGATGCTCGCCTGCAAGGTGCTCGTCACTAGGGCCACTACCGGCTGGCGCTGGCGGGTGATGCGCGACACCACCCAACTGGATGCTGGTATCGAGCGCACTAAAGACGGTGCCATTGACGCAGGGGCGGCCGCCAAGAGGAGGGTCATGAAGTAGTCTTTACAGCCAGCTTTAACGGTGTAGTGTAGCGGTGTCCCAGAAATGGGGCCGGAGGTAGTTCCCTCCGAGAGAAAGTGTAGTATGCAGCCAAAATCAGACTGTCAAAGTAGCCATCCGGTGCGGCAAGAACCTCAGCTTCCAAGCTGGACTGCACGCCGAGAACTCGCCGGGTGGCTACTTTGGCAGTCAACACACAAGGCTGTATGAACCGCTCCCCCGCATTCTCTTTCTACCCCGACAAGTGGCAGTCGCACACCCGCCGACTTTCCGATTCAGCCTACCGACTCTATCACGAGCTGCTGTGCTGGATGTGGCAACACGCTGACGACCATTGCTCAGTCCAAGCATCGCCAGAAGCGGTCGCCTGCGCGGTGGCAATGCCGCTGGATACCGTTCGCATTGCGCTTGCAGAGATTCAGAATCCGTTCTCACCGCTGCTCAAATGCGAGGGCGAAAAGTGGATTTCCAACGGGCTGAGGAAGGAGGCGCTGAAGCAGGGTGAGCGGAGAGATAAGGCAAAATCTAGTGCCGACGCACGATGGAAAGGTGCGAGCGGAATGCGTTCGCATAAGAAGGTGGATGCGAACGCACAAGTTGAGCAATGCTTTCCGTCTCCGTCTCCGTCTCCGTCTTCGTCTCCCAAAGAAGAGGTGGAGCCTTCGGCTCCTTTTAGTTGTGGCACCTGTTCAGCCACTTTCGAGGATGGTGAGCAAATTCAAGAGGATCCACAGCAGGAGAAAAAAGCTCCAAGTTTTCATACTCAGTTCATCGCAGCTTGGTCCGAGGCTTACCTTGCTGTCCGGGGCGAAAAGTATCTCGTGACCGCAGGCAAGGACGGCTCTGCGGTCAAGCGCATCGCCAGCATGGGTCTGTCCGTGGCTGAACTGATCGCGCTGGCGCGGCGGGCGTGGGCCAGCAGTGGACCTAAGTTCTGGCACTGTGAGAAGGCAATTACCATCAGCTACTTTGTCAGCAGCTTCAACGAAATCAGAGCCGAGTTATCTGCAAAACCAACCACCAACAATGCAACCCATAGCAAAAATCCTTCCGAGCATCCTCGAAACCGTTTCATCGCTGGAGCTGGAACCGGTCCCACTACTAGCGAAATCATCAAGCGCAACAAAGAGCGGGCTGCCGCCGAGTGCGCCGCCCGAGAAGCCGCTGAAAGGCTTTCCTCCCCTGCCGGACCCGTGGCAGGCCAAGTGGCTCCAGCTACGGAACACGCATCCAGCGATTTTGGAAGCCTCTAACGCGGTCCACGCCTTCGGCTTCGACTGGTTCAAGCGCAAGCGTGCCCGGAGGCTGGTGCTGGCAGGCCGCAGTGGGTGTGGCAAGACGCAGTTGGCCAAGGCGCTTTACACCTGGGCGACCTCCGCATCCATGCTGGCCTACCAGAAACGCTTCTGGCCATCCCCTCCCGGTGTCGGCTTTCTGCTGTGGCAGGAGGTGTGTGACCGGCTGGAGGATTCACGGTCCTCGATGGTGGAGCTGCTGGCCGACGCTGTGGCGGAGCCGCTGCTGCTTGTAGATGACATCGGTGCTGAAAGCGACCGCTTCAAGTCGGGCAAAGGGGTGGACGCACTGGGCTACCTGCTGACCCGACGCCAAGACAGCGGCTTTACCATGCTGACCACCAACATCCCACCTGACGAGTGGCACAGCCGATGGGACGAACGGGTAAGGGACCGCCTGCTACGCGAATCCACTGTCGTTGACATGAGTGAGTGCCCCTCATGGTCAGCCCTGTAAATTTTCCCCCTTGACGAATCCATCCGAGTCGTATATTTGTGACCACCAGCATGAGCCGTCCGCCACAACCACCCGCCAAGCAGTTCATTCTGCGGCAGCGCTCTTCCGACGCAGAGCTGTTGCGACTCTACCGGGAGCGCGACCAGTGTTACGAGGAGGGGGTGCTCCTTGCGAAGAAGGTGGATGATTTCCTTGCCGAGTCTCGTAAGGAGTCGGAGCGCTTGCTGAAAGTTGAGAGGTGGCTTGATGGTCAAATTGCGGAAGCCGCACGGATGGTGCAAATCCCGGTCATTGCCGTGATGAACCCAGCCAAGAACGAGAAAACCCTGTTCTACCCCGACGACACTGCCTTCAAGAACCCCATTGAGACGGTGCCGATGAAGCCCGAGGACTACGAACTTCCATTGCTGTAATGCCTGAACAACTAGACATCCGCCCCGAGCCTAATGAGGTTGGCCGCTTCCGTGTGGCGTCTCAGAACCAGATGCAATGCGCGGACTGCAAGCACGACTTCAAGCGGAACAACTCAGGGAAGTGCCCTAAGTGCAAGGGTGAGGGGGAGCCGGTGGATTACATCGTGGATGTGCGAGCTTTCTGGGGTTACGGCTGCTGTTCCTGCACGGACTTCCGCTGCCGGGTCCAGCCGAAGTATGAGCAGAAGGACTTCTCCGTGGCCGCCTGCAAACACCTGCTGGGAATCGGTTCTCCAGGGGCGTTTTCCCTGTTCGGTCAGATGGTGGCAAGAGCTACTGGAGAAGAGCCGCAAGGAACATGATGCACGGAGAGGAATTAGATAATGAATGACGAAGACTTTAAGGATTGGATACGCATGATGACAATCATCTTCGCGTTGTCGCTGTTGACTTGGTTAATAGAAAAACTCTAATGACCCTCCGCAACTATAACAAGAAGACGCGCCCAGCATTGTGGCTGAAGCTCCGCAAGGGGCTACACCCTAGAGCCGCCAGCAAGAAGCTGGTGAAGAAAGCGCCCGCCCGGAAGCGCATCCAGCAATGCAGCCCTCAGATGCGGAAGCTCTTGAAGGAATACCAGAAGGTGCGCGTGGAGCATCTCGTGGCCAATCTGCGCTGCGAGGTGTGCGAGGTGGAGAACTCCACCCAGATACACCACCGTAAGGGCCGTGGGAAAATGCTTTGTGAGCGGCAATGGTTTCTGGCGGTGTGCCAGAGTTGCCATCAGAAGATCCATGAACATCCCGCATGGGCTTACAAAATGGGATACCTTCTAAGGAGGATTGCGTGAGAGCAGAAGACATCAGAAAAGGAATGACAGTCACCGTCAGGCCAGCCGTAAAAGGCGTGGCCAGATTCGATGCCATCGTGGACTCGGTTCACGGGAACTTTGTGAGGGTTCTTCGTGGGGAGAAGGAGGAGGTGTGGACGGTGGGTGCCCACGAGTGTCAGCCTTATGACGGCATGACCGATTTTCAGCGCAAGATCGCGACTCTTGTGAAGGCTGTGAAAAGCATTTCCATTGAAGACATCACTGTTGCGCTGGGCACCTTCTCCGTTCCTGAAACAAACCGCGAGAGGGGTGCTCAAGAGGCTTCCGTGTTGCGAGCTGTGAAGGGACATCCTCTCAGCAACTACGTCGAGGCCAAGCGGCTGGAAGGGAAGAACAAGAAAGAGCGCAAGATGATGCTCTACTGGAAGGATGCACAATGAAGCCATTTTCTCAGTGGTCAACCAGTGAGGTGGCCGCTTACAACGAGCGCGTCTTGCAGCAGCGGATAAAGAAGGCTCCACCCCTCGGCCTTATTGCAGAGTCCATCCAGAAAGAGCAGTTGAAGAAGACTCAGAGGTTGGACCGCAGGCCGATTCTGGAAGCGGAGATTCAGGAAGGCGTTGAGCAATGGCTCAAGACCCAAAGCCATCACTGCTGGTGGGATCGGAAGAGGATGGACAAACCGACATCCTCAAGGCTGGGGGTGCCTGATTTCATAGGAGCCTTCGCGGGAATACCATTCGGTATGGAGATCAAGCGCCCCGGACAGAAGCCCTCCGCCGAGCAGCTCGGTGAGCTGGCTTGGATGCGGAAAGCGGGAGCACAGACCGCCGTGGTGTTCTCCGTGGAAGAGGCGAAAGATTTTCTGCTTGGACTGATCGAAAAGCATTGACCTGAACAATTCCAGTCCCATACTCGTGACCAACAAATGAAGCGCACCCCAAAACAGCTTTCAAAACATTTCCTTTCCGACGTTCGGAAGGGACTCTCCGACGGCATCACTGGCCAGATGCTAGCCGACGAATACACCAAGATCACCGGCCAGAAGATCGGCAGGAACGTAGTCTATCGGTGGCTGCTCAACAAGGGTGAGCCGGTGGAGCCTTTGCTTGGTAGTGGGCTGGCGTTGAGGGCGGCGTTTGAGAGGCTGAAGAAGGGGTTGGAAAAATAGCTTATGGAATTCTACGTTACAATCACCTACCGAAAGGGAGGCAAGACCAAGATGTTGAGCTACGTTGGAGAAGCAACAGCTCCTATTTGTGATGGGATTTTACTCACGTCTTCGGATAAGGTGCAGGCTATTGCGTGGGTGGATGTAATTAGCGTCACTATTTCCCCGAAATGAAAACCACTGATGCCATCTCCCTTCAACTCGCCTTCAAGCCGAACGACCTTCGGGCTGCCATTGTCGGTGTCGTTGACGCCGCCCTCCAATCAGACCGCGAGCTGTGGCCGGACGAGCAGCAACTTCACAACGTCCCCGCCGACAGCCGAAATGCAATCGGAAATGCCTTCAAGGTGCTCCAGCAAAGCGGCATCATCGAGAAGACCGGAGCTTGGCGAAACTCCCAGAAGCCCGAGCAGAAGGGTAGAATCGTCTGGGGCTGGCGCTTGAAGAGCCGAGCGCTGGCGGAGACCCTGCTGGAACGCCACAATGAAACTCCGTGGAGTGGTCAACAAGAGTTGGCGTTGTGAACCTCAAGCACGTTCACATTGATCCGCAGGGAGACAAGTTCTGCCTGAGAACCGGCCTGTTTCACGCCTTCAATGGATGGCAGACAGCGGAGGCTGCGAAGCTCCCAGTCGAGACGCGCCGTGCGGACGGCACCATCATCTTGAGGTGTCTGGACAACCTCACCAAGGAGAAAGCAGAGGAGCTGGCTGTGAAGCTGGATGCTTGGATAGAAGCCCAGGAGCAGGAAACACCCCGCAGCCGTAAGGGTAGTCGGCTGGAGGAGGTTGAAGAAAAATACCGGAAAGCGATGCAACGGGAATGAACGTTCTAAATCTATACGCAGGGGTTGGTGGCAACCGGAAACTGTGGCGGGATGTGATAGTTACCGCTGTTGAGAATGAGCCTAAAATCGCAGCGGTGTATCAGCGGCTACACCCAAACGACACGGTTATTATCGGGGATGCCCACGCCTACCTTCTGGACAATTACCACAGCTTCGACTTTATCTGGACATCCCCCCCCCTGCCAGACCCATTCAAAAATGGCAAAGGCAACGCGGCATAAGCTGAAGCGCTACCCGGACATGAGCCTCTACCAGCAAATCATTTTTCTAAAAAACTACGCAAAGTGCCTGTGGGTCGTAGAAAATGTCGTGCCATACTATGCGCCACTGATACCACCAACCAAGCAAATCGGGAGGCACCTATTCTGGTCGAACTTTAACTTCGATGCCGATGAGGTTCCAACACCTGCGAACTTCATCAATCGGTGCAATGTGGCAGGGAAGTTGGCGATGCAAGACTGGCTTGGTATCCACTACCCGGAGAACATCTACTACGGGACCAACCACTGTCCCGCGCAAATCCTCCGCAACTGCGTTCACCCTCTGCTTGGACAGCAGATATTTGAAGCTGCAAAGATAGTTGACAGCAGTAACCGCTTACAGCAAAAGAAGGAATGACCAATGACGCACAAGCAGTTCAGCAGGAAGGGTGGAATGGTTCGCTCGGAAGCGAAACGCAAAGCCACGGCGGAGAGCTTAAAAAAGGCAAGAAGCGTGCTGGCTCACCGCCGCAGCTTATCACTTGCCAAGAATGCTCAAAGCAGTTCTTAAAACCTTGGAATCAGATCACAAGATCCAGATTTCATTTTTGCAGTGCCAGTTGCAGGAATAGAAATAAGGAGTGTTGCAAGTATGCGGGAGAGCAATGTGGAAACGTCCAGAGGTTTGGGGGAAGTGGAAAGAGCTATGTAAAGTTCCTGGGTAGGCACGCTCACCGGATCGCTGCCGAGCATAAACTAGGAAGGCCGTTACAGCGAGGCGAGATTGTTCACCACATCAATGGTAATAGGCGTGATAACAGGCATGAAAATTTGGAGGTTATGACTCAATCTGAGCACATTAAAATACATCTCCCAGAAATGCACGCTTTGAAGGCCAAGAGCAATTCGGCGGCGAGGGGAGTTGGCCACGGAATGTCGAAACTAAAACCAGACGACATTGTTAAAATTAGACGCCTTGTAAGTGAAGGAATAATGGACACCGAAATATCCAGACAGTTTAACGTCTCAGCAACCTCCATATATGCTGTTCGCAAGGGTAAAACTTGGAAGCACGTTCCGTGAAAATTTCTCTTAGAGATTATCAGGTTGAGGCGGCGGAATGGCTTTCACGAAGAAAGCGTGGAATCGTCGTCAGCAGTGCAGGTAGTGGAAAAACTTTACTTTCGGCAGCCGCGCTGGACATGGTAATCCGGTCCAGGCCTCGCGCTAATCCAGTAAGAATCGGATGGCTCTGTAATACTCGGGAGCAGGCCTTTCAGGGAAAGGCAGCTCTCGATGCCTTCCCTATAATGGAGAAGCAGGACGTGAAAATTGCCTGCGCTGCGGCGGAGACAGACTGGAGTGATCGCGATGTGATTGTGTGCGATGAAATACATCACGGTCTAGCTCCGAGCTGGTCCGCGCAGATAGCAACTTGCCAAGGTGCGCGTTGGGGAATGACAGCCACGCCCCCAACGGACCCGATACAAGCTGCCGCACTTGCTGAACTCGTTGGACCATCCTTTGTAATTCCAAGAGAGCGCGTTCAGCGGAACCTCACCCCAGCAGTGGTCAACTGGATTGATGCCACAGACCCGAATTTGAGGGAGCCAATAGACGCCGAGATTGATCGGGTGGTAAAGATTCGGGAGCGCTATTGGAGTGGAGACGCTGGCCAGCTCTGGGGGAATGTCGCATGGCAGGTGGTGGTCGAGATGGGGATTATTGCAAATGCGGCCCGCAACGCTGCCGCTGTAGCCGCTGCCACTAACGACCGGCCTACGCTAGTTCTTATCAACCAAGTGGGGCACGCACACATGCTCGCAGCGCAGATACCTGGAGCCAAGCCTTGCTACTCAGCGATGGGAGCAAAGGCTCGCCGGGAAGTGCTTGAGGATTTTATCTCAGGAAAGTGCCGTTGCTTGGTGGCAAGTTCGTTATGTGACGAAGGTTTTGACGCTCCCAATGCGGAGGTGCTGGTATTGGTCAGCGCAGGGAAGTCAGCCGCACGCACCGAGCAGAGAACCGGGCGAGTCCTGCGGCAGTTTCAAGGGAAGTCTCATGCTGTCATCCATGATTTTTTAGACCTATACCACCCACTCCCAGCCAAGCACGCCAGACTGCGCGGTGAGCTTTACCAGAAACTCGGCTACACCATCCTCCCGTGAAGCTTCTCTTCCTCCTTGGCATCCTTGCCACACTCGTGCTATCAATTTTCATCGCGCTGGCGAGCCTCCCCGGCAAGCCAGCCGATGACGACAAGTCGTGAAGTGTCGTATCTGACAGCGCTCATGCAATGCGTCCGAGCTGGTAAGGTCAGCCAGTGTGTCAGGCCAACCACGAAGACCAGACCCGGCAGGTGCTTACCCTGCCGGGTCTTTTTTTCCGGTTGCACACTGCCAAATACTGTGCATAAGTATCGGTTATGAAGAAACTGCACGAGAGAAAACTGCGGGCGGGCACCCCGGAGCATGACTCTGGGCTGTGCTTTTTCATCCTCATGGAGTTGACCGACGACCAGACCCCGCAAGGGAAGCGTCGCCGGTCAGAGCTGGCAGAGGACTTCAGCCACGGGACGCTGACGCATACAGCGGTAGCGTTCGCCGCCTGAGTTTTGCGCCGGGTCAGGTGATTTTATACGCCTGCTTGGGAGCGGCGATGAAGGCTGCCCGCGCCTTGCGGACCTTCCGGTAGGTGGATTCCGGCATAAGCATCCGCTTCCTGGCCCAGTCCTCGGCGATTTCCTTCCAAGAATCCGGCATGGCCAGCGCCACACGGGAGTTCAAGCGGGAGCGCTTATAGACCAGCCAGATGATCTCCTCGAAATGCGGCCCGGTCAGGACTTCCAAGGTCTTTCGTGTCAGGTGATGCTTTACCAGCCCACTGCTGACGCGGCTGGCGAGGTAGTTGAGGTCTTTAGGAGTCATTGAGGAGAAGCCCCGTGTCGGGGCGTGCTGATTTTCTTGCCTTGGATGTTGGTCCCGTAAAACTGCGCCTCCAAGTCCAGACACCGCTGGCATATCCACGAGGAACACTTCCTGCGGGCGGCTGGAAGGCCGCAATCGCAGAGGTAGCGGGAAGGGTTGGCCAGCTTCTCTTTCCGCAGTTCTCTCTGGCGTTGAGCTTGTTCAGGGGTCACAGCGAAAAGGCTCTTTGGGTTTGTCGGCTGGGTCAGGTATTGAAAGAATCTCCTCCGGGGATATGGACCCCGTTTGGACGTAGCGATTGAACCACTCTTGCGAGCGCCTTCTTAGGGCTTCGGATTCGTCGTGGGCGGTGAAGTGGTATGCGATCACAGCGCACCTCCTTTCGCCTTGGCGATGGCAGATTGCTTCACGTTCCAAAGCCAGCTTTTCATCTCGCCGCCATCGTCGCTCCCTTTGTAGCCAGCCGCCAAAAATTCTGGCATGGACTGGCGGCAGAATGGCCGTGAGTGGAAAACGGCGTCAAGCTCCAGCGCGGCCAGCAGGTCCGGGGCAGCCGCAATCAAAGGTGCATTTCCAAGCAATCCGTCGCGCATCTCGCAAATCAGGGAACCGCTTTCCAAGCCCCAGCTTCGCGGGTCATGGCCAAACTCAACCACTGCGTCAGCGGTGGCAACCCAGCGCTGGTCATGTAGAGGATGCCTACCAGCGTTCACTGGGCACGGTAATACTTTCCACGGTCCTGGTGTATGTCTCATAAATTTCTCCG
>JAAOEI010000065.1_pt1 | contig 37520 bp, 47 predicted proteins | sample 7059261 | NCBI WGS metagenome assembly JAAOEI01 (sample SAMN14008812, study PRJNA610033) | viral metagenome | isolation source: viral particles filtered from seawater | place: China: Hangzhou Bay, Yangshan Deep Water Harbour | collected 2017-10-31 | reverse complement strand
GGCTGCCAGTTCGGCGCGCACCCTGTGGAATTCTCGCTGGTAGTGCAGGACTTCCTCCCGCATGCCCTGAAGGGCTGCCAGTTCGGCCTCTAGGCGAGAAGCATGCCACCGCCCCCTCGACCGGTTGGCACGGTCCTTGCATAGGCAAGATCCATGCCAATGCCTTGGCACGGTCCTTGCAGGGCATGCAACAAGCGTGCCAGGGGGGCCAATTCCAGGGATACTGTAATCGTTACAGCCACACTGTAATCCCCTTCATCTTTTTCTTATCGAATTCCACTCCCACTGTACCCCAATGATATCGGGCACATAGCGTTGGCACGTTCTATGCGTGGTAGAATCCCATCCGCTCACACTGCAATCCAGCCACACTGCAAACTGAGTTTCACTCTGGCTGTAACCAGCGTTCGACCGGCCGGCCGATACCAACTTACATGCATGGCACGATGTTTTCCAGCCGTAGAATCATTGACCTTTTGACGGCACACATCTTGCCCTACCGGCAGCGCAAGTCTCATGCCATGTTTTTTCAAAAAACGACATTCGACCATCCGGCCGGTTCATACCCAAAAAACTCAATGATATCAAGGGCACCGTCAAGATAGGCTTCACAGCCGCCAGGAGAATCATGCCAAACTTAGTTTCCCCCATAGGGCAGAGGGTTGCTCAGCAACACCTCACACCCACGCGGGAGAAAACGCGGGGAAAACGTCAAGAAACACTTGACGCATGTTGCCAGCGTGGTTACTTTAAAAAGAAAAACCACGGCTTGACAGCCACGAGCGTGCGCATGATTGAGCGCTCGCCACCGGCACCTGGTTCTTTGAAAACCTAGCATCCTAACCCACCCGAATCGGCCGCGCGAATTCACGCGCGTCCGGCGAACCTAGGTGAAGGGCTCCGAAAGCGCGCTTCGCAAGCGCACGAGTAGGAATCACCGAATAGCGCCAGCTGGCATGTTGGCGCGGCTCGCTTGGCAACCCCGAACGACAACCCGCAAGGACGGGACACGGACTGGGAAGGAAGCACAACGATAGCTAGGCCACTGAGCCCTAGCCCGACACGAGCGGAGCCACCGGCGGGTGCGTGACTGCTCCGGCGACGGTCGGCCCCTGTGTGGGTCGGCGCTAAGCATCGGGCACATGGGCAACGTGCGAGCCTAGTGAAGCGCAAGCGGAGCCGATGAGGCTACCGCGAATGGGGATGGGCTCCGAGTGAGAGACGGGGCCGCGGCACAAGGTGAGAGTGAGCGCCGGTCCCCATTGCCAAAGGCGAGCGCAAGCTCGCCCGATGGCGCCTAGGGTCAAGCCATGGTGGCTTGAAACTAGGTTTCATCGGAGGTCATACAATGAAAGCTACGAAAAAGAACATCCAGCAGGCCGCAGCCACGCAACGCAGCCTCGTCAGCTGGATGGTTGAGTACGGGGCAGCGAACGCTGTCACGAACCACTGGGGATACTCGGTCCTGGAATGCATCCAGACGGCACAGTTTCTGCTGACCGACGCTGCTCTATATCGGGGCGGGGCAAGGCAGCTGTCCTACGACGCCGCAATCAAGGAACTGGACGCGGCAAGCGATACGCTGGGCGTCTGCTACCGCTGGCAACGCCGAAACAAGCGGGAGATGGCGCGATGAGGTACTACATCGCAAGGGACACGATGGCCGTTCACTACAAGTGGATTGTCACGGCGGCCGACGGACTGGGTGGGTGCGTGACGCCACGCAGCCTCTACTTCCTGACAAGGGAAGCGGCGACCGAGGCAAGGTCGCGTCTCCGGGCCGGCGGAACCCTGCAACAGGCCGAAACGGCCGGTCGGCTGTGCAACGCCGAGCGGCAAGCGCTCAGCGGGTTTTGAGTTTTCCGGTATGCGCCATCTGGGCGCATAACGGAGCATTCAAGCTCCCACAACGAGGTCAAGTCAATGTACATTCACTACACTACGGTCGCGGCGCTCATCTCCGCAGCTACGGCATGCATCACAAGCAACGACGGCCCCGAGACTCGTCGCGAGACTCGTCGCGAGCCTTGGGTTGTACTGGACACCGCCTCCGAGGCGGAAGTCTGGGCAGAGACGGTAGAGCTGGCCCTCTACAACATATGGGTCGACCCATACGAACCGACCATTATCGAATCCCTTCTAGACGAAACGCTCGACGGCCCGGCGCCGGAGACGCTCAGGAGCCCAAACTGAGTTTCAGCCCGCACCAGCGATTACCTATCAAGGTGCGGGCGCCGCGGCAATGTCGCCGCTACCAACAACGAGGTACGCATGTACAAGAACATTAGCCCACATGAGCTAGTATGCGTCGGTTGCAAGGCCGACCAGAAAAGGCTCGACATGACGCCTGAAGAGGCTTCAGCACACTGGTCCTTCGACCCTGGACAAGAACCAGGCTCGGATGCCGAGCGCATCATCCGGCGCTCAATCAAGACCAATGGGTGGAAACGGGACGCACCCCCTGTTCTGGCGAAGCCCGGAACTTGGAAGGGTACGGAATACCTCTTCGTGCTTGACGGAAACACGCGGACACTGGCCGCGCGTGCTGAAGACGTGGATGCGGTTCACGTTCAAGTGAACAACTCCCCGACGTTGGATGCCGTTCTCACCGCCACCAACGCGAACTCGGCCCGCCGAAAACGAAGCGGCTGGGAGCAAGTTCGCAAGTGCCGACAGCTTCTGGCGCTTGGCGCCAGCGATGAGCAGGTGTTGGCGGCGCTTTGCGTCAAAAAGGCGCAGTTCCGCATTACGAAACGCATCGCTCAAGCGGACGTTTCGGACGACCTTGCAGAGTTCCTGCGAAGGGGCAGCGTCTACACCTACCAGGAGGGGGAAGGCGACGACAAGGTTGAAAGGTCCGTTGCCGTTGGTGCTCCTACCATGACCGAGGTCAGAAACGCCAAAGTCATGGTCGACGGTGCCGAGGTCTTTCTGTGGGATGCGCCTGCGGATGCCCAACTTCGATGGGTACGGTCTCGAATCCGAGCCATCGGACGAAGCATCGTCGCTAAAGGGAAAAAGGCGACGCCGCGAGACACCGGGGCGCGCGCCAAAAAGGAATTCTTGGCCGCGTTCACCTTGTCCGGTGAATACGGACAGGACCCTGCGCCAACCGAGCACGTGCAGGCTGTCCAGACGGCCCGCAGCATCATCGGGAACAAGCTCGGTGGCAGCGACGGGTTCGCCGCTGGACTGTGGTTCGCCATGAACACCAGCAAAGCAATCGCCGGCGAACTCGCTGACTCGCCACTGGAGGGGTTGGAGCCCGAAACCGTCAAGGCGCTCGTTCAGGTCTGGACGGCTGCCCAAGACCAGCGAAAAGAAAGGAACGGCAAGTGAAACTTAGCGTTAGTTAGTTCCCGCCCGAGTCTGGAAACTAAGTTTTCTAGGCTCGTGGGGAGGTAATCAATGCAACCAATGCCAATGAAACAAGAAGAAAAGAAACCAGAAAGCCTGCCCTACGCCGAGCCGGACGAGCCTACCGCTTGCCTGGCAACGGATGTGGCGCTACCAAGCATCATCGCCGACATCTTGGCAGAAGCTGAGATTCCAGAAGCGATTCGAGACATCTTGAACGCGGACGCGTCCAGGTTCGCCGAACAGGCCGGAACAGACTCTCAGGCTATCGAGAGCTACGCCGCAACCCTCGCAGCCGTCGTGGCCGCGGCCAAGGACTTCAACCCCGACGACGTACTCATCGAGGATGGTCACGCATACGGCGAGGACTGGGCCGTTGCCATTCCGGATGCCATCGGACGCTCCGTGGCCGAGACGCGACTTTTTCTGCTCAGGTGTCAGTGGATGTACCTGATTAAGCAAGGGTCGTTCGTCATCCAAACGAGCACAGGTGGAAGGCAGTGCGTTATCTGCGGCTCGTTCATGTGCGGAATTGGACCGCACCGAACGGTCACCACCGGAACTAAGGTCACTGCGGTCTAGTTAGCTGCGGTCGGGACATGAAACTGAGTTTGGTGTCCCGGACGGAGGTAATCAGAACCATGACCAAACCCAAGAAAGTAAGAATCAATCTCCCGGAGCTTGCAACGTGGAAAGAGCTCTCCCACAATGACAGGTTCTGGGCTGGCGTGTGCGCACGCCAGCTGCAAGATTCTGGTCTCATCGATGAGTGGAGGCCAGGGTGCGCTCACCAGGTGCACTTCAGTAGTCTGCTGAATGACATGACGCGACCATATGCGCTGTCGTCAATTCTGTGTGCGCTGACCCATGACGATGTGCTCATCGCATTCAGGGCGTACGCTCAAGCGGTGGAGTACACAACCAAGGGCAAGTTTCATGACTTGAGCGATGCCATGAGAGCAGCGCGCGCACGCGTTGAAACCCTAATCAAAGAGGCAGGACACAATGACCAAGAAACACTTTGAGTACGCTGCGGCGTTGATTGCCAGCTACGCTGTCAACAGTCGCGATGACGCCATGCACGTAATGGGAATGTACCACATGGCAATCAAGCTTGGCCGAACCTTCAATGGTAGGTTCGACGCGGATCGATTCAACAACGCGTGCGGTGAAACGCTCACCACCGCTATGGAGCTGGCATCATGAGCATTAGCTATAGGCACCTAAGCTATGAGGCTGCCTTCAAGGCGGCGGGCAAGTGTGGGGAGCTGTTCAAGTGCCCGGCATGGGTTGAGCCGTGCCCAAACTGCGGATACTGGCTAGTGAAAACTATCGCCAAAAGCTGGAGGGGCCGTAGCTGGGTATATACAGAAACGCCACATATCGATACCGATTGCGCTCGCAATCGGCGGCGAGCGTCTCGCAATCCAGGTGACCCGTTTTGGGTTGTGGCCACTGGCATCAGCCGACACTACGGCGGCCCGGAGGAGGGCGGTTGGTGGTACGACCATACCAGGGTACTAAGCGACGTCCAGGTCACATCGGTGCGGGAGGGGCTGGCGGTCGCAAGGGCAATGAGGGAGGAGTACCCAACTTGCCCCCGTGGCAGGTTCTCAGCAATCGGCGGCGAGGATGTTTACATCCAATGCCACTACGACGAAACTGAGTTTCAATATGACGATGAGGAAAAACCAAGCTATGAATAATATGATGACACGATGTATTGCGCTTGGTGGTAACCATGACGCCATGTTCTGCGCATGCCCTGCTTGCGCGTGTCGAGAGTGCAAGTCTTCACCACCTACAGGCGGCGACGGGCTATGTAACGAGTGCTCTCAGGACCTTGACCTCGAGTTGCAGGGAGAGGAAACACCAGAAGCGGAACTAAGTTTCGCGCTGCGACGCCTGCGCTGGCTGATTCAGACTGGTGAAACTGAGCAAGCGCTAGAATTGCTTGACACCCTTGTCTAGCTGTGCTAGACTGAAGTTCCTCTTTACAACGAACCCAAACACAGCTAAGGAAGTAGCTATGGCTAACCACAACGTTTCCGAAACCATCGAATACCGTAACCCCAGTGAGCTCGTCATCGACGGGCTGGACAACAAGGAGGGCCCAGATTCTCCCTACTGGTGTCACCGAGCAACCAAAACCCTGGACAAGGGATTGCTTCAGAGCGTCAAGGCAAAGGGTATCGAGCAGCCAATTGCTGTTCAGGATGTCGACGGTCAGCTCAAGGTGACCGACGGACGGCAGCGCGTGAAGGCAGCTCGAGAGCTGAAGCTGAAGACAGTCCCGGTGTTCAAGGCGAGCGGCGATGCGCTCCACTTGCAGTTCAGCATGAATCACCAGCGCGTGGACGACAAGCCCAGTGAAACTGCGTTTGCTGTCTCCCGCTTCTGGGAGAGCATGGGAGGTGTGACCAAGTCCAAGATGGCCAAGGCGCAGCTTGCATTCAAGCTGGACGACAACAAGGTCAAGGCCCTGTTGGCGCTGGGCGAATGTGGCCCGCTTGTCCAGCGAAAGGTGGACGAGGGTAAGATTCCAATCTCGGCGGCCCAGTACCTGAAGGGCGTGGACGACGCCAAGGTCCAGGCTGCCTTGGATGAGTTGTCGCCTGGTCAGACCATGTCAGTGGCTACCGCCAAGAAGGTCGGCGAGTACAAGCCCAAGAAGAAGGCCAAGAAAACTCAGTTCAATCCACTGGCTAAGAACAATCTGGTTCGCGCTGGTCGCGCCCTCTATATGCGGGACAAGGACCTCGCATCCGAGGAGCTGAGCGATGCCCTTGCCAACCTGGTAGCGGCTGCCGATGCAGCAATCCCGGACTCGCATGACCTCACCATCGGTGAAGCTGTCGTGTATGCCATTGGCTGGGCAGGCGGGTTCGATCTCAGCCTGAACGATGGCCCACTGACCAAGGCTCTGGAGGCACTGGCCGAGTTCAAGATCACTCCCAAGGACCTGGTCGAAGCCGAGACCGAGCCCGAGGCGGATGCGGCCGAGTAGCACGTACCCGAATGAAGCAAGCGGCAAGCTCCACGACTGGATTAACGAGAACAGTTCGGTCGTGGACGCTGCCACGATTCTGGAAGTGTCACGCGCAGCTATCTACCAGTGGTTCGACTGCGCATCCAGACCAGGCACTGTGCTTAGGCACAAGATAGAGAAGCTCACCAAAGGCGAGGTCAAAGCTTCCGAATGGATGACGCCAGCAGAGAGAGAATCAATCAGGACATTCGACAGCTAGAGTTGGAGTATGACCCTCTCAGCGTAGGAGACAAGGTGTGTGTCACTAGGTACAGTGGACAAACTCAGTTTCCAACGCTGGAAGGGTTTACCTCTGCTACGGCAATCCTTAACTATGGCGCCCATATCGGCGAACGAGAAGTATACCTGTACGGTACCAAGCGTTTCCCCGAGAGAGGCGGCAAGTTCAAGTCTGCCAAGATGAGAGATTGGCATATAGACATAGGTACGCTAGAGCGCCTGAGAAAAGCGTTCGCGGAACGTCGCAACGAAACCAAAGCTAAGTTCAAAAAGAACAGGTCATGACACTTGAGCTACTCTGTAGAGCCTGCCTCAAGAGAGAGGGTTACGATGATGTACGAAGTGAGGGATGGAGTCCTCCTGGATTGTGCGCTTCCTGCGGACATAGAATCCGCAGTTCAGGAAATGGGGCTAGAGTGCGCCGCGGGGGAGACGGACAGGGAGGTGGTGTGGTTCGTTCGGTTTCCAACGATTCTGGTAACGCCAAGCGGCAACAAGCCACTTGACGAAAACTTAGTTATCAGACTGCCGCTAAGGACATGGCGCGCTATGTCAAGCAAGGAGAGGCACATCTTCAACAGGAGTTCAATGACCACCCTGCTATCTAGGGCAGCGGTCAAGGCAGGGTACACTCGATGAACGCCTACAGCAAATGCGACACCTGTAATCAGATGCGTAGAGCCGGATGCAGGACGTGCGAAACCACGACCTGGGTCAGGGTCATGCTAAACCTGACCGACAAGGAGATGGAATCGTTGGCATGGTTCCGTAGGCACCACAGTGTGACCGAGGTTGGTGAGGTCGATATGCTGGACACTGACGAGAAGAAAGACCACATATCTAACATTCTGCACGCCCTCTACCAGGGTGTGATTACACGAGAGGTGTCGATGTGATCAGCCAAGAGGACGTGAAAGACCTGAACCAGGCAGCGGGGGCACTGGCGTGTCTTCCGCTGATTCTCCTAACGGGAGCGTTGCTAGTATGCGTCGTTCTTGCGGGGCTACTGTGACTCTATCTAGATACATGTTGCAGGCAGCTGAGGCGGCCGAATGGGATCTAGCACGAACTGACCTAGCCTTCGCCATGTGGCCATACTGGGGATTCACACACAATAGAGATGTTGCTGGCGCCATAGCAGAGGCAGTCTTTTGGTGGCTACCGTGAGAAGCGTACTAAGGGCAACAACTAAGTTCTACTATCCTAACATTATGCACATGATGCTCGGATTCTGGAACAAGCAGAACATATGCCTACGATGCGGCAAGGTGGATTGCGGAATCCTGTACAACGACCTATGCTCGGAGTGTCGCGGTGCCTGGAAAGCTTAGGCCGTATCAGAAGAAAGCTGTAATAGCCAGCCTGAAAGCATGGAATGACGGCACCAAGAACTTAGTTTTGGTTAGCCCGACCGGCTCAGGTAAGACGAAGATGGCCGAGGCCATCATCGAGAAAGCGCTAAAGCGCGTCTCGGTCACGGTGGTGTGCCACACGTCGGCGCTTAAGGCCCAGCTCCAGAACAGACTTCCGAGTTGCAGCGTGACAACAATTCAGAGCCAGGGTTTCTTCCCGGCAGAGGACTATGGGCTACTCGTCCTTGACGAATGCCACCACTACGTTGCAGAAGAGTGGGGCAAGGTAGGGTCGTGGCCTGGTCGCATCCTTGGCATGACCGCAACTCCGGAGCGCGCAGACGGCAAGCCTCTTGGCAACCTGTTTGACCGCATGATTGTGGCAGCCGACTACCCGGGGCTGATTGCGGGCGGATATATATCGGACCTAGACATCATCCATCCGGTTGAGAGGCAGGACCCGGGCGAGATATCCATGTGCCCTGTCGACGCCTACCTGAAGTACGCCAGTGGCAAGAACGCCATTGTGTTCTGTGACACCATCGCTGCGTGCATGAGATACCACAAGAAACTGAGTTCAAAGGGAGTGTCGTGTGCAACAGTCACGTCAGAAGACTCTAATCAGGCAAGGGTTTACGCTATCGAGGCTCATCGCCAGGGAATGGTCAAAGTCCTGTTCAACGTTTACACCCTTACTGAGGGCTTCGACGCTCCTGATACAAGTGTATGTATTCTCGCTCGCAATTGTGGGCACCATTCCACTTATCTTCAAATTGTTGGACGAGTCCTCCGTGGAAGGGAGCGCGCTCTACTTATTGACCTATGCGGCTCCAGCCTGGTGTTCGGCGGTCTTTCTGAGCTGCGTCTGTACTCTCTTGAGAGGGGAATGGAACTCGCATCTAGAGTCACAGCAAGAGATTGCCCGCAGTGTGGCTACACTGCCGAGCGATTCAGAGCTTGTCCAAAGTGTGGATGGCGACCAGACCAGCGAGCCAAGACGGTAAAGATAACCAATGCCGAGCTGAAGAGAAACTACCAAGGCGACATGACATCCGACCTATACAAGGGAAAGGAGCTTGACCGCCTAGTTTCCAGATGCCTTAGTAGAGGGTGGTCGCTGTACTGGGCGGCGAATCAGTACAGAAAGCTGTTCAAAGAGTGGCCCGTGGTAGATGTGCCTGAGCCATTGCGAAGAACTGAGTTTCGCAAGCTGCTAGCTTCAAGCAAGTCAAGGAAGCAAGCATCAGTTAAATACAAGCAGATTTTTGGAGAGTGGCCTCGATGAAAAACAAGTGGAAAAAACTTCTAGAGAAGGTATCGAATGCCCCGGCGGATGTGCAGGAGGCTGTCCACGCCCACTGCTGGAAGCTAAGGTCCGACCTGCGGTCCCAGGTACGTAGACTGACAAGGGTTAATAATGACCTTCAAGCAAAAATCAGTGCACTAAACAATCAAATGAAATCCTCTCGTGAGGCAATGGACGAACTCCTCACGTGGAAAAGGGAGAACAAAGTCCAATACTGGAAAAACCAATGCGTCGAGCTAGAGCGACAGCGTGAGAATCTTATAAAGGAAGGAGACGACCTGACCAAGGTCAACAGGGACCTGACAAGGGAAGTGCAGACTCTGAAAACTAAGTTTCGCGACTCGCTGCATGCCTTTGACGAGCATTACTGGCGCGTCCGCGCCGAGAAGGCCGAAGCCAGCCTCGTACTCAAACAGGAAGCCATCGAGAACTGGCGCGCCCGTGCCGACCAGGCCGAGGCCGAGGTCGCGCGTATGCGGCCGGTTGTCGAGGCTGCTCGCTCGGGAGCCGAGAGAAGATTGCCGCCCGATGGCAGCGGGCTCGATGTCGTCACGGCTTGCCTTCGATGGACCGGGAACGAGGGCTGCGAGGGCCTCGACGGTGAGTGGTGCGACGCATGCCGGGCGCTCGATGAGTACGCCGCCCTTCGCGGCGAGCGCGACGCGTTGGAGAATCGCGTCGAGGAGCTGGAGTCGCAACTGGCCTACCATGAGCAGCTTGCCTACCATGAGGCTTGTGCAAAAGAGCTAGAGCAGCCCAGCCCAGCGCCAGCCTCGCCCGCTGCGACCATCGTGGCGGCGCAGCTGCCGAAGTGTGTGCTGTACCTGCGCAGCGAGGGTAACAAGGAGAAGCTGGCTTTCGTGCTTGAGCTGCTGGCCAGAAAGCAGGGGGTCCCGGCCGTATTTCAGGCATTGAAGGCAGTCGAATGGCTGGCCACGGCTCCCGCTGCGACCATCGTGGCGGCGATGCAGTCATGCAGCGAGTGCGGGTCAACCGAGTTCGGTGCGCACTGCGAAACGTGCGGGACTGTCACCACGGCGCCCGCTGCGACCATCGTGGCGGCGACGCAGGACGGCAAAGACTACACCTACCTTCACGAGCTCAAGACGCTAGCCGCTGTCCCACATCCGCACCTTGGCCAGTCGATAGATTGGACGGCTGGGTTCCATGCGTTGGCCCTCCGACGCGCCACTATCCTGCCGCGGTCGACGCTGACGGAGCTGACGAAGCTGGCTGACGAGTGGGAGGCGAGCGCCAAGAAATTCCCGACCGGTGAGGTGACGACCAGACTAGTGGCCCAAGCGCAAGAGCGCTCGCGGACCTTGGAGCAGTGCGCCCGCGAGCTTCGCGCGGTGATTGGAGGTTGGTAATCATGATTAAGAGGCACGTATTAGTATTGCGAGGTTTGCCCGGTAGCGGTAAGACCTTGCACCCAACAGAGTCTGTGGATGAGCTTATAGCTCGCCTGCCGTAAACTTAGTTTAGAGCCATGGGTCGTCCACGAATACATGCATCGCATCACCGCAAGGTGGCATGAGCTGGGTGGGGCACGACCGGACATCGAGCCAGCAACAATGCGACACGCACGGGGATACTTGGTTGACCTCCCATATGTATGCCCCGTGCACCTATGCCTGTAACTCAATTGGTTAGAGCCCCCGTCTCATAAACGGGTAGTTGTGGGTTCGAGTCCCACCGGGCATACCGAATGTCAGCGTGACGTAATAGGTATACGTGCTGGGCTTAAAACTCAGTTCCATGCAGGTTCGAGTCCTGCCGCTGACACCATGAGTTTTGACAACTATCTAAAGGAGCTAGGACCACATGAGCCATGTATCTGGAACCCACGCACCGGTGTTGCGAGGAAGGCAAGCAGAAGATGTACCTGTGAAGGAAGCAGACTCTGCTACCGATGTAAAAAACACAGTTTCATCGGACAGCGGCTGCCCGACATGCGGCGCCGAGCCGAACAAGTCCTGTATCACTTTGCGATTTGGGTATATCCACATGGAGAGAATGTATGAGGAGCGATAATGGCCAGCTACCATCCATTTGGTAAGCCGCCCGACCTGGATTTCGCATGCGGTAGAGAAACCAGAACGCTGGAGTTGCGATTCTGGGGGGCGCCCATCTATTGCTACTGTCGACGCGGATGCACAGCGCGCGCCGTCATCGCGACTGCCCTGTTCGGGTGGTGGCTGTGACGCCCCATCGAACGAGTCAAGCGGCTAGCCATGAGCGATTCAAGAGAACATAGAAATCTAAAGAATCAGATTCGTATTGCACTAGGCAAGCTGGACCATGTCGTCGTATGGAACAACGAAAGTGGCGGAACTCCGTCTATTGACGGACTGAGATTTATAAGATACGGTGTCGGGAAGGGCGGAAGCGACCTGCTAGGAATAGTGAAACTAAGTTCCGGGGTAGGGCGCTTCTTCGCTCTTGAAGTTAAGACAGGAAAAGCGCGAGCGAGCAAAGAACAGGAGATGTTTATTGCCCTCGTACGCCGGTACGGGGGCTATGCATCTATAGTTCGTTCAGTGCAGGACGCTCTAACTGCAATTGAGGAAGCCCAGTATGAAGACACTCCCTAATGGGATGTTCATAGGTAACGAGCAGGTAGGAGAAAGAAAGAGGTGGATACAGTCAACGGCACTCGCCTACTCTAGGTCTTACCCATTCTCAGTTTTCCCAGTCCATTCACTCCTGAATGGACTTTGCACATGCGGGAACCCTCAGTGCACCAGACCGGGGAAACATCCAAAGAACAAGAATGGATTATTGGGGGCGACCAAAGACGAAGAGCAGATAGAGCGATGGTTTGCCAACGGCCCCAATATCGGGCTGTCGGTCGGTCCTGGCCACGTTGTGCTGGACGTGGACGTGCGGAAGAACGGGCAATACACATTCATTCAGCTACAGCGAAAGTATGAGGCTCTCCCGATTACCCTCACATGTCGTACCGGTGGAGGAGGTTGGCACTACTACTTCCGCACGGATACGCCAATCAAAAACGACAGCCTAGGTAAGGTCCTTGGCGAAGGGATAGACGTGCGCGGTGACGGCGGGTACGTGATTGCTCCGCCGTCATGCCATGAAACCGGGTCACTGTATTATTGGGACGAGTCCAAGGGCAACTCTATATCCATGGCCCCGGCCTGGCTCATAGAGCTACTTACGAAAGAAAAGGACCTTGCAGAGCTCGGTCCTAGGCCGGACTTCATAGTTGAGGGAGCTAGGAACGAGGCGCTAACCAGAATGGCTGGCGCTATGCGTCGCCAGGGCATGGACCAAAACAGTATCCTGGCTGCGCTCATGAAGGAAAACACGATGCGACTGAGGCCACCGCTGGAAAAGTCGGAGGTCGCCAGAATAGCTACAAGCATCAGCAAGTATAAACCCAAGGTTGAAATTACAGACTGGAGGAAATTACTCAAGAGAGATAGCAATGGGGTGTTCAAGGCAAACGCATCCAACGCAGCAATCATGATGACCATGGCAGAGGAATGGAAGGGCGTACTTGGATACGACGAGTTCCACGAGGACATTGTGTGGAGGAACCGCCCACCGGAAGGAATGTTCAGGCCGGATGCGAAAACTAAGTTTCACGATGACGACACGCTGTATGTACAGTCATGGCTTGCAACCAAATTCGGTCCATCATTCACAACAGACAACATCTATACGGCGGTAAGAACTGTAGCGAGAAAGAGCAAGTTCAATAGCTTGATTGAGAGCCTGGATGCACTCGAATGGGACGGAGTAAAGAGAGCTAGAGACTGGCTGCCAAGGTACTGCGGAACCAAAGACAATCTGGTCACAAGGAAGATAGGCTGGTGGTGGATACTTTCGGCAATAGCGAGAGCTTATGAGCCAGGGTGCCAGGTGGACCATGTCCTTGTCTTGGAGGGGCCAAAGGGCATAGGGAAAACAGCGGCGTGTCGCATTCTTGGCGGCGCGTTTTTTGCTGAGGGCCTTCCGCAGATCAACCACCAGTACATAGGAATGATGATGGCAGGCAAGTGGATTATAGAGCTGGGAGAACTTAGTTCTATTCAGGGTGTCAAGTGGGCCAAGGTAAAGCAGTTCATTACCCAAAAGTCTGACGTATACAGGGAACCGTACTCAAGGACATCCACAACCAGGCTCAGGTCATGTGTCTTCATAGCCACCACCAACGACGTCGAATATGCCGATGAACAAGACAGACGAATATTGCCGGTTACATGCTCAAACATCAACCTGACCAAACTTGCCGAGGACAGGGACCAGCTCCTAGCTGAGACCGTTCAGGCTTTCAGAAACGGTGAGAAGTGGTACCCGCACGCCGAGGAGGACAACAGCGAGCTAATCAAAGAGCAGGAGCGGCGCAGAATCTCTGACCCATGGGAGGATAAAATCCTGGGATACCTGGTCGGGGCAGGGAACCGCCCCATCGTGACCAGGACGCTGTTAGAGTTTATAGGCGTGCCGGTTGCACAGCAAGAACGCAAGCACCAGATGAGAATAGGCAAGATAATGAGGTCACTGGGCTGGGCGCCAATCAGAGTCGAGGTTGGTAAAGCAAGACTGAGAGGCTGGGAGCCGCTGCCATATTGGCTAACAAACCTAAAGAAACTGCTTGACTGACGTGTCAAGCTTTGCTATAATAAAAAGAAAAACATGACCCAAAGAAACCTAGTTGTCGTATCAAACAGTGAGATGTACACGTACAGGCAGTGTCCGAGGAAGCATCAATACCGCTATAGGATGATGCGACGGACACGCGTAAAGGCTGCCCCACTGGAGTTTGGTGGCATCATGCACGACGCCCTTGAGATGTGGTTTAATGGCTATGACATCCAGGATGTGGTGTCCTTCATCCAGGCGTCGGACCTCGACGAATGGAAGGAAAAACCGAAACTGCTTGCCATGGTAGTGGGGCACTGCGCTTTCTGGTCCAAGTCGATCGTCAGCATTGAAATTGAAACTGAGTTTGCTGTACCAATCAAGTCTCGCTCCGGAAACGACTGCCACGCTGTCATCAGGGGAAAGCTTGACGGCATTGTCATGTACAATGGCAAGTGCTATGTGCTGGAACACAAAAGCACATCCTCTGATATCTCACCTGGGTCAGAGTACTGGCAACAGCTGCTCACCGACAGCCAGGCCAGTACATACATACTCGGTGCCAGGTCTCTCGGTTATGACCCAGTGGGTGTACTTTACAACGTTCTTAGGAAGCCCCTGCACAGACGCTCAAAGTCTGACATGTCACCGAGTGACATTCTAGATAGAATGACAACCTCCATGAACGAGTCCCCTCAAAAGTACTGGGGACGACAGGAGATTGTTAGAACTGAGTTTGACCTCCAGGAAGCAGAGAACGACCTGTACGATTGGTACAAGAGACTGCGCTCGGACAAAACTCATCCACGCAACGTGAATGCGTGCTTTGATTTTCACCGCCCGTGCGAATACCATGATGTATGCACCGGCGCCGATAGAATAGAAAACGAAATAAGGTACAGAACAGCAGACAAAAAACACGAGGAACTTTCATGAAAAACCAAAAGACAAAGGATGACTCAATTGACATCGATGAGTTCAGCAAGAGGTGCTCCGAGATAGAGGAGAGGATTGCTCCGCACTACAGAGTTGACCCGTTTCAGAAATTTGTCGAGATTACCCACAAGATAGGGGACGGCGTCGGAGTCGCCGGCAGGGAACTCAAATCGGCAGAGGTCATGGGCAGTGCCATGAGAGCAGAGATGACCAAGATGGCAATCCAAGAGGTTGCGAGGGAAAGCATGGGATTTGTCGATGAAAATCACGTAGAGCTTACGAGAGCCGTGCTTGACCAACTCCTGGATTACTCGATGGTCTTCTATAGTGAGGTGTACGAAAATGCCAAAAGGGCAAACGCCGGACTGTCACTTAATCCGCCTGTCGATTTCACGCAAGTCAAGCGTGAACAGCAGGAGAAGCTCAATTGACCATCAAAAGAGGCAAGAAAAAGGTAGGCAAGAGGATACTTGTCTACGGGCCTGGCGGGGTAGGTAAAAGCACGCTCGCCGCACAATTCCCAAGCCCGGTGTTCTTTGACCCAACCGGTGGCACATCGGCCATGGATGTAGCCAGGTATGAGCCATCGGATACATGGATGGACTTGATGACTTTCATCGAGGGGGATGAAGTAACTGAGTTTCAAACCGTGGTAATCGACGAGTTGTCGGAGGTCGAGCGCCTATGCTGGGACTATGTATGCGAAAGACACGGCAAAAAGAACATCGACCAGTTTGAATGGGGGAAGGGCTACAAAGCCGCCCTGTCTGAATTCAGGATTCTGGCAGCGAGGCTGGAAAGACTGAAGAAGAATGGCGTGGATGTAGTTCTCCTCGGACATAGTGAACACGAAACGTTCAAGAATCCGGAGGGTGATGACTATGACCGGTTCAACCTGCGCATGCACAGATACGTGGCCGGTTTCCTATACCAGTGGTGCGATGCGTACCTGTTCGCCCGCACCAAAGTGTATACGGGTTCCACCAAGGGTGGAAAAGTCATTGCTCTGGGTGACGGTGAAAGACAGCTCCATTGCATCGAGAGACCTGCGTACTTTGCGAAGAATCGCTTTGGTCTTCCAGGGACTGTCCCACTCGATTACAGCATCCTTGCAGAGGCACTTGACCCACCAGAAGACAAGAAACTCAAGGCAGAAATCAAGAAACTGAGTTCCAAGCTCGACGATGAGGAGAAAGAGAAAGTCCTCAACGCAATGGAAAGGGCGAAGAACTCCACACATCTAATCAAAGTAATCAACTACGCCAGAAAGCAAATTGAAAATGCCTGAATATGAACTCATTCCCGAGGGGCGCTATCGCGCACGAGCAGACAAGACCGACGCAGATGAAGCCATCGGCCAGATTGGGGAAAAGGAAACTCCGTTCATTCTGATCTACTTCACCATTCTCTCAGGGCCGTACGAGGGGCGCTCTGTTCGGTACCGTGGTTTCTTGACGTCAGCAGCACTGCCCTATACACTCGACGCGTTGCGAGCGATGGGGTTCAAGGGCAACGACATATCGGACCTGAGCGGCATCGGCTCTGTGGAGAGCAGCATTACCATCAAGCACGAGTCGTGGGAAAACGAAAACGGCGAGATGAAAACGTACGCAAACGTCAACTGGGTCAACTCCATTGGCGGCGTGACCGTCAACCAAATCATTCCGCCAGCTCAGAAAAGGAACCTCTTCGAGCAGCTCAAGGGTGATATCGCAGCACTCGACGCATCCAGCGGAGCCAATGCAGAAGACGACCTTGACGACATCAACTTCTGAATAGCAATGATTAACTACAAGTCACAACCACCGCTACGGATGTGCGGCACACGGGCTTACTCCCGCCGTGAATGACTGAGCATGTAAACAGTCTTAGTAGAACCAATAGCAAAAGGCCGGCTCCCTGATTGGGGCCGGCCTTTCTTTTGCCCGAGCGAGCGAGTTGATTGTGTTGCCATTACACTATAACCCCGATAGTGGCGGGGTTACCGGGACTCGAACCCGGGACTCTTGAGTCAAATTCAAGCGCGTGTGAACTCAGTTCTTATGGGCAAGAATACCTTATCCCATAAACTCCCTAACCATGTCAAGGAATTTTTTCCACGGGAAATTCCAACCTGGATCCATGTGGCCGCCCTCTGTGCTATACGCCCTGGTTACATCCATGTGGCCCGTTATGCCTGACTTATCCTCACGAACGTCCAGCGGTGACAGCTTCACCGCAGGGATACCGTGCTTGACACACAGGCTGGCAACGAGCCTTGCGCACAGATAAAGAGTCTTTGAAGAGTAATCGTCGTTCCAGTCTGCATCGGACTGAGCAGCATACCCGGCAATTTCGATTTGAATACCGTTTGCGTTAGCGCGCGGAGTGGCCCACGCCGTGTCTGAATCTCGCACGGACTGACAGATTGAATCACTGTCAACGGCGTAGTGCCAAGAGACGCCAATTTTCTTTGACGCTGCCCATTGCTGCAATCTTTCGGCCGACTCATTGTGTTCCAGTATCTCTGCTGTGTGAATGACTATCTTGTTTATCGGCTTCAGTCTACCTGGGTGATAGCTCTTGGCCTGCTTGAAGCTTATGTTAGGGAGCGTGTCAGGCTCTCTGTTCATCATCTCATGCCTATTGGACCAGAACTCAGTTTCGTTGCCGTGGTCGCCGTCAGCTCCGTACAGGGGTAGCGCCATCTCATCGCGCTCATCGAACCAATCAATTAGGTACTCTTGCCATGCCACTACAGCCGGACCGCTGTCGCCAGGGTTCGTTCTGACCGCATCCATATTCAAAAACGATCCCTCGTCCAAGTACTCCGGAACCCAAAGTATATCTGGGAATACGTCCTTGACGAACCTCTCGTCACCATTGACCAACATTGTCGGAGATATGCCGTCAACGAACGTTGAGTAATCAGCAAACCTGACTGCACTGTGAGCGGACTCCTCATTCTGAATCATCTCCAACTCGCTCTCGAAAAACTCTGACGGATGAAGCGGCGCAGGAGGGCCCGGCTTACCCTTCCTCCAGAACCACCCGGCATGCCTGAAATACCCCTTTCTTTGCGTCTTGGCCACGAGGCGAGACTTCCACGAGGCGACGGCGCTGCGATGGCAACCGATGGCGTCGTCTATTTTGTCGCTGTGCCGCACCATGGCAGACGTGGACATGCTTTCGATATCGCTCTTGATGTCGAGACGCTCCCTAACGAACGGCCCGACGAGACCGCCGGTTTCGAGGGCGGCCAGCGCAGTGGCCTCAAGCGACATGCGGCAGTGCATCATGAGCCCGAGCCTATTTAGGAGCTTGGCTTGCCCGACGGCGGTCATGCCAAGCCGAACTGAGTTTCCTGGCATTCCCCACCTGATTGCGTCGCGCGTTACGAAAAACGTATACCCGCCCACGTGAACCGGTGAGATATCAAAGATAACCTCCCCTCGCTCAACGGCGTGTAGGAGAATCTTATCCCTCTCAATAGGGTCGTCAGTTAGCTGCCTGTAGAATCCTGTCACGAAACTCCTCCGGCGTTGGCAAACTAAGTTTCTTGGGGCTAGGGGCGTTGGATTCGGCGCCGCCAAAAGGGGACTTCCCGTCTAGGATGCCAGATTCCTTTAGCTTCCTATGTAGGGAAATGTAGGATGACACAAGGCGGTCTGCCGTGGCAGGGTCGCACCCCGCGTAGAATGCCTCTGAGAGCGCGAGAAACGCACCTGTAGCGGCTTCCAGCTCACTCTGGTAGGGGGATGGGTGCCTGGCGTAAAACGCCGCCACACCGGCGTCTGCGGCGCGCGCAACCGACCGGGCTGTAGACCTGGCTGCGCACACCTGACTACATCCACCTACAAGTAGGGCAACGCCCACGGCAAGTGCAATTAACTCAGTTTTCAATGGACTGCCCATCCTTCAGCCTTGCTGCTTCCTTGCCTTCGTCCGCTTTGCCTATGGCCCAGACGAGCACGCCGCCAAGCGACGTAATCACACCAGCGATAAGCTCAGCCTTTTCCGGACCGTATACCAGAACGGCAATGCTCGCAGCTGCGCTGGATAGCGTAACCCAAAACTTCTTGCTGCCTAGCAGCTCCTTCACAACTTTCATGATAAACTCATCAGGTATGTTATGGCTCCAGTTACAGCGGCGCCCAGCAGCATCATAATGACACCCTTAACCCACTCATACTTGCGACCCTCAATCGCTTTGAACCGGTCGTCATCTTCCTTCTCGTGAGACTTAATCCAATCCTTGATGAAGACAACTTCAGTTTCAATCTTGGTCAAGCTTTTGACCACTCTCTCTTTCCATTCCGAGTCGGTCATGCCTGCTGCACCGCGCTTATCTGCAAAAGGCAGGATGCCGTATCGGCAAACGCCTTTAGCGTTGTGACTGTTGGGTCGTACGGGAGAACAGCCGACCGGCCCGGCTTTAGCTTCAATGCCTTCGTGGTCGTGCTAACCTCTTCGACGGTAATGAAGTTCGTTGCGTCCTTATTCTGCAAGCACACTAGGCAACCGGCCGGCATTGACGCCATATTGATAGACTGCGAAGCCCCAGTCGTAATGACCTGCTTGTGTTCATAGTATTGCGACCCTTCGGTAACAACCTCGTCAACACTCTCGAATGCCACGTGACCGCTGTCGAGAGTCAGCCTTATTGTTAGCTTTGCCATGGTCTACCAAAAGAAAGCAACGTCGGTTGCGGTCGATGCAGTCTTTAGAGTCTTGGCCCCGGAGCACCAGACCGGAGGACCTACCGGACAGAGCGCTATAGTCACCGTGTTGTTGCGATGGTCGACGAACTCAACCTTGCCAGCGACACCCAGAACCTGAAAGTACCTAGGGTACCTGCGCTGATTACCAGGGTCGTCGGCAAGAAGGTCCTTGTCAGTCGCCACCGTGGCATACACCTTCATGTCCGGAGAAGGGTGCAACCCATTGCTAGGCTTCTTGTTTCCAGCTGTCATTCTACTGCTCCCATGGGTAAGGGCGTTCAACCCTGTTACCGACCAGGATGTCCGTCAACTCGGACACCTCGGCCAAACTCAGTTTTTCATTATTGCTAGGCATCGGGACCTTGGCGTACCACACGGAGCCCACCTGACGTGGCACAGACGTGGTTTGAGTAATCCCTGGACCGGGGTCACCTGCTGGGGTTGGCCCTGATTTTGGATACCCGTTCGCCTTGTCGGATATCTCTATCGCTCTCTCTACCTGCTTTCTCGTTCCGCCTATCATAGCCCATACTCCCCGTTCATGTACCTATGAAGCCTGTCCAGCTCGTTGGCGTCCAATACGCTTTCGTAGAGGATAAGCTCATACAGCTTTCCGTTCAGGAACTGAGATAGCGAGGCTGCCCATCTGCCAAGTTTGAGTGTTCCGGCATCCCATCCACCTGTGCCATCGTAGCCAGCTGAACCATAGGAAACCCTATCAAGCCACGACGCAGTTGCAGGAGCGCCCGAGCTATCAGCGGTGTATGTCCATATGTGAGCGCCGCTGGTCAAGGCTCCGAGATCGCGCCAAGCCGTACTGTCGTATATCTCGTTTTTGGAGAACCCTCCACGTGGCGCAAAGAGAAGGTCTGCACCAGCCTTCCTTCCACTAAGCATATACTGCTGAGCACCTGAGCTGACAAAGTCAAAAACAGCGCAAAGAGTAAAGTCGTTTGACGATGACGCATGACCGTCTATGCCGTACCATTCAGAATTGGAAGAATCGAACTCTACGCACGGTTGAGAGTTGAGCGGGCCAGATGGCACCCATAGAGCCTGGTCAGCAGCGACCGCCTGTGTCGCGTGGTTACCCTTACCAGACAGATCGTTAATCTGCGACACGTCGGCGCCGTTCAGAGTCACGCTGTTGACGCTGGGCTTGTACCATATTGAACACGACCCATTGCCAATATGAAGAGGACTAAACACATAGCTCTTAGGAAGAATCATCGACCCTCACCCCTCTCGGTACCCTGACTACCAGTCTCATAGTAGTATGCTGAACTGAGTTTCGGGTCCTTGCCCTTGCTCTTCTTCTGCTGCTCTTTCTCTCTGGATGCCCCATAGTACTGTCGCATCATGTCGTAAAGCTTCGCGTCAAGCATACCGTCTGTCTTGTGACCGAATATTAGCCCGGCCCTGGTCCTGTGCTTAAACGATGCGCGCTTACCGCGCACGGCCAACCCTAGCATGCTGTCAAGAATCTTAGTTTCAGCATCGGCATAGATTGCCGGGAAAGCCTCTCGAATGGCATCTATCCCTGCATAGTTCAGATCACCATCCATGATTGCTTTCGTGAATGTGTCAACAGGGGACTTCAGAGCATCCAGCCTCTTCATATACAATGCAAGCTCACCCTTTGTCAACTCCGGAGCTGGCAGGAACGGATTCTCCGGTTCCTGTATAGGAGCGCCTCGCAGGAGCGCACTGGACAATCTCTGGGCCGCTTCACCAGTGGCCAACTTCATGCCGGGCGCATCGTCAGGAATCATCCTGTCCGCCCCGATAGCTTGCTGCTGCGCCGCCAAGGCAATCTGCTTTGGGTCTTTGGACTTTGCTGCCTCAAGCAGATTGCCATGCTGCAAGGACGCCATGACATTCATGGGGGACGATCCCTTAGAAAACTTAGTTTTCATAGAAAGCAGAGCCTGCTCATGCTTCTTATGAAAGTTTACAAACGCCTCAACCGCGGCAAGCTTCTTGCCACCGGACGTAACAAAGTTAATGCCACGAAGGCCCTGAAGCGCTGAAACTCCGACGCCGCCCATGCCTGGCATGAAGGGAACATACGGGAATATTCCACCACTTCCAGCTATCTGACGATACTTCTTCACATTCTCCATGAGTCCATCTCCATTGGACATAGACTCTATAAACTCCTTGGCTATCTTCTTTACCTTTCCCGCCTCGGATGTACCAAGAACATCGTCCAGCCTACGGGTGCCGTCCTCAATGTTTCTAAGGAAACCGAGAACCATATCCCTCTCAGCCGGGTCAGCACGCTCAATGAACCGCTTAGCTTTCTTTGGGTCAGCAAACGTTTTCAGAAACTCAGTTAGGCCCGGAACCGGTTCCAAGGCCCCCTTTGCTCTGGCAATATCATTAACCGCAGTGCCCCACAAGGAAGCGTCATCAAGCGCATACTTAGTAGCTTCGGCTATCTCGTCAAAGGCGCTGCTGTGCCCGAGGAATTCCTCAGCTAATTCGGCCGCTCTACCAACGGACCTGTATGCAGAGTCCACACTCTTAAACTTGCCGCGCTGTGGAACGAATGTCTCAGCAGCGTACCTGGCCTTCCCGTACTCCTTGAGAAGCTCCTCACTCTGCTCCTTGGCGGATTGCCACCTGGCCAGCTTCTTTTCGTAACTGCCTTTCGCTTTTTCCCAATCATCAAGCTTGCTCTCGAATTTTGACTTTGCCTTTTCCCATGAGCTAAGTCTTTTCTCATAGCTCTTCTTGGCAGCCTTCCAATCCACAAAGCTCTTGTCGTAGGAGCTTATATTGAATTCAGGCTTAACACTATCGAATACAGGCTTCCGTCTATTGAATTCAGGCTTCAGTTTTGAGAATTCCCTGGGGCTCTTCGGAATAGAAGGGCCTACACTGTATGGCAGAATCTCTTTCAGCTCCTTTATTGCTCGTATGGCTTTTTTCTTCAGAGGCTCCGGAACGCCCCTTTCACTAACAATAAACTTTTCGAGAGCCTCTGCAACTTCATCAATCTGCCCACTTGCCTTCATGAAGACATCCGGATCTGCCCCGGAGGTCTTAGCCATCTGGTAGATTGGGTTAAGCTCATCTGCCTTGGAAACTGAGTTTCCGATTACTCCGTCAATCTCATCTGCCATTCCAGAAAGCTTGCTGCCCATTTCAGCAAGCTTTTCGTCGGCCCCCTCGACAGCCTTCACGAGCTTTGCAGTCTTGCTGTTGAGAACCCTGCTTACCACAGCCTCGGCAGATGCGCCAACGGTACCCAGCGCACCACCAAACATAAACCCTACTCCACCGCCAGCTAGAGTCTTACTTAACGCCTGCTCTGCACTGAAGTCTACGTTTCCGACGGTTATATCAGAGACGTAGCGGTCAAGGGACGAGTATGCACCCTCCATCGCTCCGGTAACAGCACCGGCTGCAACGGTTCTACCAAACTTGGCCGCACCAGCGCCGCCCTTGATGGCCTTGGCAACTCGCATGGTACCCTTGGTAACAAGCCCCGCACCTCCCCAAGGTATTAGGAACGAGCTAGCCTCACCCAGAAGCCTGGCATTAGGATTGTACTTGTAGTATTTCTTCTGCTCGGCGAGTGGAACTACGCCAGTGGCGTCCAGAAGCTTTTCCCCGGCGCCAAACGGGAGTGCGCCAGACACAAGTCCCATGGCAAACGTGCTACCCGGAGCATCGTACTTGGCTGCTTCTTTTGCCCTGGCCATTTCCATGGCGTCCTGGGCAGGGTCGACTCGCTGATAGCCCTGCGCTGACGCCTCACCAGCGCGGGACTCATCAATTAGTACCCTTTCACCCCACGGTGTTTTGAATGGTACAGGCATTTACCTCTTCCACTTCTGCTGTGCATACGGGTTATGCGGTGCTGGTGCTTCCACGTTGTTTCCGGTGTACCCTGCCGCGGCCTCTGCCCTTTGCCTCTGGGCTTCCACCGCCTTACCTTGCAGCGGCACATAGTAGTGCCCCATTTTAGTTACGCGTCTACCTCTCTCGTTGACAGTGTAAGGCGTTCGCACACCAGGTATAACGCCAAGATTCTGCTGAGCCGCAGAGTACTGATCATGCATGATTCGGCCAGTGCGATTTATCTGAGATATTGCATAATTGGGATTCTTGTTCAGGATGTTAATGAACTTAGACGGATCATATGACATTCTGCCAGTCGCTTCCTGAGCACCAACATCCCATGCGCCCATCCTGTTAGTGCTCTTGAGTGCGAACTGCACCATAGTAGCATCCTGCATAAGGTTCTGGTATGCCTGTGTCTTAGGCAACGGAACTCCGTTTGCTAGAGTGGCCCTCATTCGCTGAAGAGCCTTCATCGCAGGCACGTATCCCGCATATCTGTCGGCGGCATCTGTGGCTAATTTCGGATTCTTAATCCATCCACCAAGCCCCGGCACATAGACACCGGGCTCCTTGCCCGTCATAATCGGAGTGCCATACGGGCTCATTGGGCTCTGCTTGCCACCTCTACCTCTGAACATTGCGCGCCTAGCCTCAAGGTAAGCCGAAAGCCTTACCCTTCTGTCACTGAGAGCTATCCTCTCCTCAAGGGCGATGAGCATATCCTCACCGGCCTGGCGCCCTGCAAGAGTCTTTGCCTTTGCTGTATTGAGCTTAACCTGGCGGTAGACGTCTGTTAGCAGAGCCTTTCTGGATGCCTCCATGGCAACCTTCTCATCGCCGAGATGCTTCCTCATATGTCCTAGCAAACTGAGTTTCTGGTTTGCCTTCGCTCTGCCCCTCGCCATTAGCTGGGCGTTATGCTGCAACGTCTGGTCGATACGCTTGTTGAGCATCTGCATTGCGTAGTTTGGAGAACGCGTAAGCATCGCGCCAAGCGTTCCAAACACAGCAGCTATACCCATGGCAGCATTGTTTCCTGGACCCCACGGGTTTATGTACTTGATACTGTCGAGGTCGTCGAATGCCGCCTGAAGCTTCATCTTGTGCTCGTCCATGCGGCGAGATATCTCGGCCTCCTCGCGCTTGCGCTTAGCCTCATCATCATGAAAGGCAGACTTTAGGTCAGCTATGTTAGCAAGCTCCTGCTCAGCAAGAGCGCGCTGTCTAGACACGGCCCTCTCGGCCTCGTTCATTGGCTGACGAGACGTGTCCTGGTGCAACTTGTCAATTTGCTCAGGTATACCAGGCTTGCCGGAATTGGCCTTTTCATAAAGCTCAGACGCCTTATCAAACTCTTCCTGGGTTATTTCCCCATTCAAGAGCGCGTCACCGAGAGTATCAAAGACGTAGTCCTCGCCTTCGCCCTCCTGAAAATCGTGTCTATAGGTTTTACCCCTACCAACGTCGTACATCCTAGGACGTAGATGCTCTGGCATGCTCTGCCAAAACTCATACTCGTCCTGAGTTGGCCTGTAACCAGCACCCTTACCGGGCTTGCCGGGCGTTTTTGCCTTGTCCTTATCCTTTTCTAGGACACCGCGTCTAAATGGAGTTGGCCTGAATCTAGCGTTATCCTGAAGATACTTACTCTCCACTCTTTTGTAGGCAGCCTCAGTCTCCTTAGCAATATCGCTATCCTCATACTCTGGAGCATCGGGCGTAGAACCCGGCTTCAGCTTACCTTGTGTATACCTCTTGGTTATGTGAGGCACCTTGCCACTGGCATACGGGTTCCTCTCATCTGAAGTTATTGGTATTCCCGGCGTAAAGACTTTCTCCCCGGCCGCCCCATACGAAACGTCATCAAGCATTGGGTCAATCTCAAACTCAGTTTCAGACCCATCCGGTGGAGGGCCGTAGTCGTACGGCTTCTTGCTGTAGTTGTATCGTGCCATTTAGTACCCCGGTGGCTTGTATCCGAATGCTGGAGTAGGAACAGCACCAACACCCAACTTGGCATTTATCTCTGCCTGGCTCTGCTCAAGCTCTTTCATCTTCTGCTCTACCATCATAGAGCGCCTGTTGGCATTCGATGCCATTCCCATTCCTGCCATAGCGGCCTGCGGAACATCGATCTGTTTATAGCCGTGAGGCCCAGTGCTAACCATGTCGCGGCCAACCTGCCCACCGCGCTCCACATCCTGGGCCATTACCCCGATCTGACGACCGGGAGGAGCAATGCCCCTACGAATAACCTCGGGCTTGTACTCGTACTCGTACGGCTTAGTTTCGGCAGCCAGCTCGTCATAGTCCTCTGAAGCATAGTCAGCTCCAATCGGCTCGGTGCCATGAGTGCCATAGTAGCCATCCGGACCTGCCTGAACACCTGTAGAAACGGCGCCTGAGCCCAGACCAGCAGAATCGTAAGCAGACTGGGGACCCGGAGTACCGTGTGTTCCATAGTACTTGTCAGGACCTGCCTGGACTCCAGTGGAAACAGCAGGCCCACCCCTATCCATAGCGCCTAGGCTGCTTAGCTGACGTACGGTTGCCTCCAGCTCGGCTATCTTCTGCTTCGAGTTACGGTCTGACACATTCTGGAAACCGTTCGGATTGGCCTTGTGCGTATCGCCCATGAAGAACCGCATTCCCTTATTCCAGTACCCAACACCCTTTGCTACCGCGTCGGCGAATCCCTGGTCATACACCTCCTGCTTAGCCCTCTTATCTGAAACCTGATACATGCTGGCCTGGCTACTTTCCATGGCATTACTCATCTCCCATTCCTTTCTGGCCTTATCTTCAAATGCCTGACCCTGTGCCGGGGTGACCCCACCACGATATGCAACAGGCAAATCATGCAAGCCTGGCCGGACCCCCGCGGTCGCGTTGAATCTTTGCATAGCGGTCCTTGGGTAACCAGCCTCGCTGGTACTAACCATCTGCTCAGTCGCAGGAATGTAGCCATGCTTATCAGCATACTCTGATATATGCTTCTGAGCCATGTCCCTGTCCCTTTCCATCAATGCTCGAAGAGCTTCGGATGGAACGTTTGGTGCTGACACTGTGCTCTTGATACCCCGCCTTGGCTTGACAATAGACTCCGTCTCTTTCCGGAGCCTCATGTTTTCATTCTCAAGCCTTGCAATCTTAGTTTTGGAGTGCTTATCACTCATGACTGAAGCGCCGGCTGCTATTACAGCAGCAGCTGTCCCGGCACTACGCAAATTAGATCCGTGCTCAAGCCCTTGAGCCGCAACCGACCTAGTCGCATCTCTCTGATATATGTCCTCTTCTGCTATCTGTCTACCAACATTGGTGCCGGCCCAACCCATCGACTGGTTGGCGCGAGACTCAGCGCCGCGAAGAGCCATCTCACGAGCCCTGCGTGCATTCTCGGCCTTCAGTGCCTCCATTTCATTGAAGCCACCCTGTCTCATGTCCTGGGATGCATACAGGGCTCCACGAGCCGCCATTGGATTAGACCCAGACATTGCAGCATTAGCACCCATTGAACCGCGACCATAGTCCATGGCCTCGGCAAACTGAGTTTGCAGAATCGGATCAAGCCCTTGAGCTGAATTATCAGCGTAACTATTGGCCAACTCCTCCTGGGAACGTAGACTATCGAAATAATCCTCACGGTTCCCCGGTCCGTAGATGTCGTCTTTCCTGTAGTTTGCTTCGTGACTTCTGAGTGGCATATCTAGTACCTGTACATATCATCCTTGGCCAAGCCAGTGTAATCAGGACCCATACCTGCCTGCGGATTATATTGAGACGTTCTGTAATTAGGTATCTGTCCGGCATTGTTGTATGCAGAACCTATCGCCGAACCGAGGCCAGCTGCTCCCTGCGCGCCTAAACCTATCATCATATTAGCCTGCTGTGCAGCGGCGGCTTCAGCATCCTGTCTCCTTGCCTTCTCTGCCATTTCAGACATTGCCTGACTCTTCCTTATGTCATTCAGCATCTGCTGGTGCCTGAGACGCATGGCGTTCTCCCTCTCCATCTGGGCCGCCTGAATTGCCTGAGCACCGTGAAGCTCAGCAGACCTTATTTGACCGCCCTTGGCCATTTGGCCCCCCATTGCCTCGGACCCGGCATGCATTGCCCTACGGATACCGACCGGACTCCTGGCTGCTGCCATTCCCCTGGCAACATTACCCATGTCCATCCTCATCCTGCCCGAGGTTGAACTAAGTTCACCGGACCTGATTCCACCATACAGCAGGCCCGCCTGACGCTTTTCCTCATCGAGCCTAGACTCAAGGTCCCCGTAGTCATATGTCCCGCCAGACCAGACCACCCTCTTCTTGTTTCCGGCAGCCCTGGCACCCTCCGCAGCCTCCCTCTGGGCCAGCCTATCAACCGGAGCCCGCCTCGACCTATCGAAATCATATGGAGAATTAGGCATTTCTGTGTGACTCCCCTGGCTTGTACACTCCGCGAAGCTTGGCTATCTCGAACCTAACACCCAGCAAACGAAACCCTCTGCCAGTGACGGTTGCAGCGTCTTCAAGCTCCTTGATGACTATCTGATAACTATGGCACTTCTTGGTCGCTGGATGAAACTTCGGGTTGATTACATTCGACGTTATACTATCGAAGGTATTCATTGTTGCGTTATCCCAGCTCACTGTCTCACTTACAGAAGACTTGAAATCGTGAGCAATCTCGACCTGAAACTTAGTTGCGTCCTTTTTCTCAGCCAAAAATGCTGCGTACTTAATGCTTTGCCAGCCGTGCTGCCCAGCATACTGCACCCATGGCATCTTGACAACCATGCCGAAAAACGTAACGGCATTATCGTATCCGGTTGCGTAATTCTCTTTCCAGACGGAACCGTCGCTAGAAAGAATGTGGTAAACGTTGTTATGCATACATGCACCAACAACGTCCCCAAGATTGATTAAATCCCAAACAGACCATGCGTCCATCCTATAGTCATAGACAAGGCACACAGACTCATTGGACGCGTTCTCACACGTGAACCTTACCTGCTTCTCAGACTCCACCAAGACAGCACTGGTAACAGTTGGGTAAGAATTCAGCTTATCCTGAACAGACTCACCCTTGTACACTACAGAGTGGCTCCTATCCAGCAGGTGTATACCAGACTGAGCAACGAACATTATCCCGAAAGGCGTCTTGGTCACGTGGGGGAACGCTGCGCCGACGTCGGCCGCAACCGTCCGAATGTTGCTGTGGTCATCGCTCCCACCGCCAGCATCGGGACCGCTCCCGGCGACCACGTTAATCTCAGTTTTGGAGAATATGAAGGACTTACCGTCCATCGTCTCCATGGCAGTAATCTCTAGCCCTGACGGCAGGACAAACCCGAATGCTTCGTTTGTCTCCGGGGCCTTGGCATCCTCAGTGGCTGTGACAGGGGCGAATCTCTTCGAGAACTGTACGCGCTCCCGCCTATACATGTCCCCGAACCACAGCCTGCCGTTGGAAACCTTGACTATCCTGGCGCCCTCCGGTGACACTGCCTCGATTTCTGCGCCGTCCGTAGTGTACAGAGGGGCTCCAAGCACACTCCCAGTATAGAACTTGCCCTCGTCGTTGAAGGATGCAGTGCCAGACGCAGTGTCAATATTCTCTATGTGTATGGTAGGCTCGTTGATTCGCCTGGATACGCCGTCAGACCCCTGCCGGTAGATGATACCACCCATGGTCGGCCGACTGAGCCTAGATGTTAGACCCATGGTTCTCAGTTTCAGCTCTATGGCAACATCGGTTGATATGAGTTTGGCCTCCTTTGGCGGTGACGGTATCGACCTGTGAAGGTTTCCCCTGGTGTCGTAGTACTGCCACTCTCCGTAGAACGTATAACTCTTACCTGGTGCTGCGGCGTTTGGTAGTCCTGGACCGGAGCCAAGAAGAACAGCGTAATTGCTTTCCCACGTAACCCTGGGACTGTGAACGAACCCAAGCTCGGTTACGAATGAGCCGTCGTACCAGCATACCAGCGAGCCTCCTATGGCAGCACAGCCCTTTGACACGGTAACCGCTGTCGGCGCCTCATCGTAATCAAGCTCAATGGCATCGGCCGCCATCCTCTCAGGCTCACCGGAGCCCTGACCGTCGCCTATATAGTCAAACGCCAGTGACGTCGACATGTGAATTCTCTTGGTGCCGCTTCCCCATGCGTAAACTGAGTTTGCACTCCCGAGGTTGGTCAGACCCTCGGTTGTATTCTCCCACTTGGGTGGAGCCTTACCAACGTCGTACACCCCAGCAAGAACCGGGTCCCTGGGAGCAGGACCGCAGTCAATGTCCATGTGAGCGTATGACTCAAAGTATGTACCGTGACCGTAGGAGCCCAAACCTATGTAACATCTATTGTTGACCCACCACGGCCTCGTTAGAAGAGCGGAGTTGAAGATAGGCTCATTGAAAAGAAGAGATCCACCGGTGGCAGAATCGCAACCTCCACATATAACCCTCAGCTCCCTGGGCGGCGTGACTGTCCCATCTTCGCTATCTATCAACCCAGGATTGGTCATGACAGTAAAGCATACAGACACCTGATCGGTGGCACCATCGTTGCCGTCCTGAACCCCTAGGGCTATTATGGTTTCCCCGTCCGCCAGTGAGTATATGTCTATAGGCCCCCACACTGCACCGAGAGTACTCCTGAGCCTCTTGTACAACCTGACCTTATCAGGACCAACGCCAGAAACCTCATACACAGCAATGTACACAGCGTCTTCAAGCGGAGAATCACATATTGCGACCAGGAAAAAATCCCCTGTAATTGTAATCGACCGCTGAATGGCGTGAGAGCTATTCCTAACATGACCTACAACATTCTGAGTGGTGTCCTGAATGTAGCAATAGAAGTAATCGCCACCGACAATCTCAGTTCCGTCGAAACAGCGCTGGTTGATAACGCTGTAATACATGTCGGCGTGAGTAAACGCCGCCGCTGGACCAGTGAATGTTGAAACATCGTACGCTTCAACCGTCAGCGTAACAGGAGCGACGCCAGCGCCTGCCGGTGTCCCCTCGGCCCATCCAAGCATTAGCTTATTTGTGCACTGCCACATCCTGGGTGAATGCGGACGATTGTCCGGGTCGGTACTCGGACCACTACGGACACTCCTAGGCAGCACTGTCTGGTTTGAGTCGTTTCTTATAGAGAAGACTATCGAGCACTCGGCGTTGGTCAGAGCCAGATTGACCCCCGTCTGCTTGTACTCCGTTGCAAGGTATCCGATGTAGGCGCCGTTGACTGATACGTCTGAGCACGGGTAGCTCTTCTGGGCGTGGTATATGGTTCTAAGGTTTCCAGTAGCCGGAGCTATGAATCCCCTGTCAAACCACTTGCTGACACTATCAACGTAGGCGTACAACTTAGTTTTGCCTACTATGCAAAGCTCCTCACCAGTGCTGAATATGGCCTTACCATTGACCACTGAACCACCGGACTGGAGAGTCGCGGCCATCTTGTCAAAGCCCGGTCTCTTTGCCAGCGCGCCAGTCTTATCGAAGTAGCAATCGACCAAGGATATAGGAGTATCGATAGGGAGAAGTTTCTCGTCAACCTTCTCCTGCATGCCCTTGGCAAAGGGTACAAACAGCTTTTCCCAGTTCAGAGGCATCAGAACACCCAAACATCCACTGTCACAGCTGAAGCCCCGGTTGAGTAAAGAGTTATGGACTCCTTGTCCCAGCTTCGCCTGACTATAGTTATGTGACCTGGCGCAATTGAGCTATACACGTCAGTGAAGAAATATCCAACAGGATAGCGACCGAGCCCGTGATAAATCTTAGTTTCTGCGCCGCCGTCTAATGTCTTATTCTTAGCCAGCCTACCGTAGGCAAACGGGAGCCTGCTTAGGTTCCTGTGACCCTGCTCTGTCGCCTCCAACAGCGACTGCGTGTCAATGCCAGACTGCTTAGTTTTGGATATGTCTTTCGGCACTAGAGGTCCCAGTCGTTAAACCAGAAATCATCACCAGCGTGGTCACGCCTAGTATCCACTATCCTGTGCGGACGCCCCTCGTCCCTTTCGTGCGCCAGGGACCTTATTCTATTCTCTATCTTCTCTCTCTCGAAACTGAGTTTCGTGGTATCAGACCCTTCCTTATCAAGGAACCTAATTGCTGAGCTGTACTCTACCCACTGCTCCCAGCCGTTTATTCCATCAAACGTCGCACCATCGCTAACCAGCAGCTGGAATGCAGGTATATACCTGTGCGTTATGGTGAGCGTCGCGCTAGGCTTAGGGAGGAAAAGAATCCCATTCTTTACAACCCTGTACATCGGAAACGGGTATGCTATGCCGCTGGTCTGGAGATTCATGAGCCTAGGATACTCCATCTCCTCCCACCTGCGCAGAGCCTGAACCCTACCGTCACCCTTGTCAGCAGACATGACAGTGGTGCGATAGTAATCGCTTGGAAGGGGCCACTCAACAGCCCAGTTTGCGGGGAGAGTGAAAACATCCGGAGTTGCATAATACTCCTGCCCCCTACATTCTACAAGAATGTCATAAAGGGCCTGGCACTCCTCGTTTACTATGTCCTTCTCTTCCTGCAACGTGACAAAGTTAGAGCCCACCATATCAGCGATTTGGCGGGCTCTAGTCCTCATTTGCAGGAATGTCTTCTTTGAAGCCATCCCTTATTCTCCTTACCGCTCCATCTTCAGGTGGACTACGAACTCCTTGCCGACAGAATCCTGCAATGCCCCAGCGTCGTCTCGGTTTACGAGGTCGACAGTGTTAGGGTCATTGGTAGGGCCGACCGCCTTAGCAAACACTTTGCAGTGTCTGACGGCGTCCTCAACCACGTTCACGACCGCATCGATATACTTCCACTCGTGAGTGAAAGTAAGACGATACTTTCCAGAACTGAGCCGAGTGACGGTCTTGACCAGTCGGTTTGAGTTTCGCACAAGGACCGGGGTAGTACCGTGACCGGTAAATGTCACGACACCCTCTACCCAGTTCTTCTCCATGTTCATTGGTGACGAATGTCCAGGCGTACGAGGAGGCATCACTTCTTTCCTTTCATGAAGTCTTGGAGCAAGAACCTTAGCTTCGGCAGCTGAGCCTCAGATATGCCCAGCATTGAACTCAGTTCCTTGCCTGAGTCAAAGTCGGAGCCAGGCTCCGGGGCCTTGTCGTCGTCCTTAGATTCAGACTTGGCCCCGACGCCAACAGGCTTGCTCAAGGCAGCTTTTAGTTCAGCTTCCATTACGTCTGGTCAATATATTCCCAACGGACCTGAAGAGTTCCGCTGAGAACGACTCCGGTTCCGCCCTTGGTGGTCTTCAGGTACAAGACCTTAGACGCAGCGTTTAGGAGAATCTGGTTTGCAACAGTGAACACTAGGCTCACGGGCGTACCGGCAGTCAACGTGCCCTGCTTTGCCGAGTCCGTGCTCCATTCCGCGATTTTGACATCGCCACCAGATGCACCGTCCTGAGCCCAAAGTTCAATAGCGCCAAAGTTGGCAGCGTGAGCGGAAGATAACGCCTCCGGAATGAACTCTACCTTAGTCACCTTTATGGATGTGTTCGCCGGGAACGAGTACAGGGGACGCTCGGTGATTGTGTTACCGGCCGCAGCGTCGGTGAAGTTGTAGATCAGAGGACCCTTCTCCAGCAAAAGCTCTCGAAGAACCGCCGAAACATCCCCACCAGCTGCTGTGCTTGGCGCACCACCAATGTGGGTCAGCAGTCGTGCAACTTTCTTAAAATCAGGCATGGCTTACAGCTCCCAGTTGATGACCATGTTGTGGCCAGGCTTCTCGACACACATGTTACCCCACCACCTGGTGCGGAACTGGATGCCGTCAGCCGACTCGTTGCGGCTGTACTTGCGCCCGTCGTCCTGCGCGAAGTGCGGGAATGCCTTCAGATGCTTGAAGTGAATCGTCTCCTTGGTGAGAGCAAACGCGTGGTTGTGCGGACACTTAGCATCCCCAATGATGCTCACAGTACCCCAGTCACACGGGAACTGAATCGCCTTGTAGCCGATACCAGGCATGGTGCTCGACTCAAGAATCTCAGTTTTCCCGTATGCGCTCTTCACCAACTCGGCGAAACGACGAGGACCCATGAAGATAGCATCAGGCTCGGCGCCTTCCGTACTTGCGTAAGCAAGGGCGTCGATGATGATTTCCTCGATTATTCCGCTCGAATCACTTGCGTTGAAGCGAAGGCCACCAAGCTTGGTGGTGTGAATGGTACGGTCAACGCCAAGGAACGGAGTTGCCCCAGGAGCCGTAGAAGGAATCCAGGCCAGCAATCCCTCAATGCAGTTTCCAAAGTCTCCCTTTCGGAAGATGTAGTCGTTGTTGGCTACCGTAGGCACTTCGGCCTGAACGTTAGCCTCTTTCGTGATAAGGGTACAGGACGAGGGAGTTGCCTGAACCTTGTCGATGGTTACATACCCACTCCGAACGGCACCGCTCGTCCCGTCAGTAGACGCGAACTGAATGCGCATCTCGTTCTGGAAATACACGCGAGCGTTCGAGTCAGAGATAACGATGGTATTAGACGTGACAGTCCATGCGCCATCGCCCTGAGCACGGGCACCACCACCGTTGTGGTAAATCTGGTAACCGAACGACTCCTGAAGCTCGTACATAGCTCCGCGAGTCTGCTCGTCCAGAACCTTGGCGAATGCCCCCTTGTCGTTCTCAGACGCTGCCATCGTCTCAGCATCGACCGATGCAATGGCATAGTCCCGACGACGCGGAACGGCAAACTTCAAGGTCTTGACAACGCTCTGGTCCTCAAGAGCGTCAGCGAATCGAGTAGACCCGCGAACACCAGAAATCAGAGGAACGATGTCAGCCTGGTTTCCTGTAAAGTTGCCCTCCTTGGGCAACCATCCTGCGAGCTTGCATTTCTTATACAGAATCTCAGCAAGCCCTCGTGGGTATAGCTCCTTGAAAACTGGAGCAAGGGAGGTCAGATCAGCAGTGGCCATTTCGGCTCTCCTTGAAACTTAGTTTGTCAGAATGTACCAACCTCAAAGTCCGGAACAAGAGCTGCGGCTCTAGCCAACCTCTCTCGCTTTCCTGGCAACTCGTAGGTGTTACGCTCCGACTGGTCTTTGTTATTGGGAGTTCTGCGCTTCGCAGAAGGCTTTTTGCTGGGTTTACCTGACCCGACGGCCTCTTTCTTACTAGGCTGGCCGTTTTCCTGAGTGGCACCAAAGATGCCACGATAATAATCTACCTTGGGCTTCATGTAGTTGTCAAGCTTTTTCATGACAACATCCAGATGGTCATCGGGAGAATTATCCATGTGCCATGCAATGGCCCGTGAAATCAGCTCCCTACGGTCAACATCTGGAACAAGCGCAAGGCTTGGAAACTCAGTTTTACCCTCATCAGTGTTCATAATGTCCATAGCAACACTGGTATGGGTATTGAGAGCATGCTCAACCTCCTTCTGGAGTCGCATCTGCTCTCTCTCCTTCTCGAATTTGAGCCTCTCTGCCTTCTCGGCCTCAAGCTCAGCCCTAAGCTTCCTGAACTCCTCCAGGACCCTTGGGTCTTCCTCCCTCTTCTCCCGAAATTCAGGAGCGTCGCCATTGATCATGTCCGTCCATCGATGATAGACCTGAACTGGGTCAAGGCCAACAGCCTCCATGAACTTCTCAGGGCTCCTCTCGGCCAGGGACCTCAACCTTCCAACTTCGTTGTATGCGGTCTGGACCTCTGCCTGGAGCTTTTGAACCCTACCTATATCGGAGTCAAGCGACTGCTCTCTCTCGGTCAGTGCCTTGTCGCGCTTTCGGAGGAGCGCCCACTGCCATCCCTCTGGCTCTTCAGGCTTTTCATCCTCCTCCTTATCTTCCTCATCGTCCTCCTCGTCCTCCACCACCTCAGAATCGTCTTCTTCAACATCTTCATCAGCAGCATCATCGTCAGACTCCTCCTCATCCTCATCGACAACGAACGTATCCTCGTCGAGCGGGATGTCCTCAACGAACAACTTAGTTTCACCAAGGGCGGCGGCAGCCCTCTCCATCCTGGAAGGCTCAGCCTCATTCACATTCAGAGAAGCCGACTCCTGCTGAACAACTTCACTCTCGACAACGTCACTCATCTCATCCCACTCCGTATGGTGCAGGTACATCAGCCATCGTCGGCTGGTCCAGCGCACTCGAAAGGTCCGGCTCTGCATTCATTGCCGGCGCATCTGTCAACATTTGCATGCCAGGTTTAGCAAGCTGTGTCACTTCGGCACCCTCTGCGTCTGGCGGTGCCACACCAGGCTGTTCCTCCATCTCAATGAGCCTGGTCTCCATTGTCTTTGCGGCATACACCCAATCTCGAAGAACCTGAACTTCATCATCCGATGCGCCATCCAGCTTCGCTCTCTGGAGAGTGAGAATACACAGAACTATACCGAGGTCTGTATCCATGCCAACTTCAGGCTCTATGAGCTTTTGCTTCTCAAGCATCTCATCGAACATCTCCTCAAGAAGCTCACGCGGAGCAACCTCGAGGTCACGCACAGACTCAAAGTCCGGCATGTCGGCAAGCATAATGAATGTCCTCTGGTCGATGACACCCATCTTAACCATCTCTTCAAGAGCAGCCAGCTTTCCGGCCGGCGTATTCGGAAGGGCTGACGCGCTATAGACCCTGGTCATGTACCTCTGTGGGTCCAGGTACACATCCTTCCAGTCAATCTGCTTCACGTACTTGCGGGAGTTAAAGCCAACAGGGTGCGGACCACTCTTCTCATCGGCAATCTCTTGCTCAAGGTACGCTATTTCCCGAGCAAGTTCAGTGTGCATATCCTCGTAGCTACGCTGAAGGTTAATCCAGCGACGAGATTGCACATCGTTGTAAGTCCGCAAGGCTGTTCCGCTGTCAAGACCAGGAGGCTTCTTAGAAGTAGCCGACAGCTCAGACACGCCCAGCTCGCGATAGATCCACTGCTCAAGCTGCATAACGTAACTGTAGACGTCATTGGCCATGCTCTGAGGAACCATGAACCTAGGAGGCTCGCCCTCGTAATACGCCACAATGCCTATGTCGTTCTGCAAGTGAGTAACAAGAGACTTGCCAGCCTGCTTCTGAAGGAACGTTCGAGGAACAGCGTGCAGATGCATACTTTCCTGAATTCTCCTAATGAGCTTGTTCAGCTCCTTCTGTGCAGGCGCGCCACGCAGAATCAGCGGGGTTGGCCAGAATCCAAAGATGGGCGGAACCGGCTTCACGAATGCCAACGGAAACTTAGTTCTCGTATACTCCCTCTCGTGGAGTACCGCATTCTCGATAGCAACAACGTACTTCCCGTCATCGGCTCCCTCGTATGATGCCAGGCGCCACCCCTCATACACCTCAACCACATCAGACTGAGTGTATCGAGAAAACACCATCTGCGACATGTCTAGAGTGGCTCCCTCGATGGCCGCAGTGTGCTCTGGATATTGTGAAATCAGGTGGTCACGGTCGACAAATCGTCGAATGTAACCAGTGCGCGGATAAGAGTCCACACATCCTGAGTCATCAAGAAGGAAATTACCAGGATAGATCCTTTCAACAATAACCCTGTCGTTTTCAGGGTCGTCCGGATTCTCCCTAAAAGGTCTGAGAATTCCGAGACCAGCGTTGATGCAGTCCCTAACAGCCTGTCTACCAAGAGAGTAAACCCCACACTCATCAAACTTAGCTTCCCAGTAAGATGTCAGACGCCTTGCATGACGGCGTTCAGTGAACGTCCCACCTACAGTAACGGCAACCGGCCTAGGCGGCGACTGCGTAACCTCCGCAACCAACGCATCAACAGCGGTAGCTAGCACATTATGTGCCATTCGGCGCGCAGTTGGAACTACCTCAGTGATTCCAATTAGCCCCCTGTAACCACCAACGTCTCCATACAGAGCAGCTCCTTCCAGTATCCTGTTCTGACGGTCGTTGGTCTCATAGGAAATCCGCCTTGCCTCATTGACAAACCTGCTGGCCAGAAGCGACGCCGGGGACTTCCACCACTTCCTGTCTTCCGGTTTAGCGTGATACACCTACTTCTTGCTCCCAACCTTGGCCCTGAAGCGCCTCCGAGGCTCAACCGCCGTCTTAGCCACGGGCGGGGGCTCCGGGGGCGGGGCCGGGGCCGGGGGCGGGGGCTTCAAGACGGCTTCCATGGTGGCCTTT
>JAAOEI010000064.1_pt1 | contig 38300 bp, 67 predicted proteins | sample 7059261 | NCBI WGS metagenome assembly JAAOEI01 (sample SAMN14008812, study PRJNA610033) | viral metagenome | isolation source: viral particles filtered from seawater | place: China: Hangzhou Bay, Yangshan Deep Water Harbour | collected 2017-10-31 | reverse complement strand
TTTGAATTAGGAGAAAGAAAATATTGGGATATTAAGAAATTTGGTTCTTTCTTCAAAGTTGAGACTAGAATGGAATATGACAAACTACATTGTGAGAAAATAATCAATCTAATAATTCACGCATTTCAAATGAATCTAGACTCTGAATTAGAACAACAAAACAAGGCACTAACAGAACAAGTAAAGACATCTAGTAAGAACTATCAAGAATTAATGGAAACGTATTCTAAAAAGGTTGAGGAAGCACATAAACTCAAAGAACAAGTAAAACAACTGCAAGAGGAATTAGCAAAATATCAATTAAAATGTAATCACTCATGCGATTGTACTGATTGCCAATTAAGATGTTTAAAATGTGAATCTGAAAGAATCCAAAATAAATACAAATCAGAACGTGACCAATTAAAGAGTAAGATAGAGAAGATGACAGAATTTATTGAAAATGAAGTATATTATGAATTAGATAATACATTACTCAAAGAAAAAACATATCCAGAATGGAAAGAAATTCTAGGAGAGAATGATAAGAAATGAGTGAACAGTGTCCTAGATGTTGGCATAATCATACTTACGCTAATGGTTTATCCTGTTCTTGTGACTGTCATAAACAGATGTCATGGAGTAGTTCAACTTGACTAAAATCAATCCAGAAGATATTTCTTGTTTTAGTAATGATGAAGAATTGTTAGATGATGTTGATTTAGATATTCAAATTCATTGTAGTTCAGAAGCACAATTATACAAACAATCCATACTCCAAAATCAAGAGATAGTAGAGAGATTAAGAAAAGAGATTGAAGATATAGAGTTTGATATTATTAAAACAAAAGGAGAGATAAGAGGTATTGGTGGGTCATTAATAGAAAATGATGCAAATAAACATCTAAATAACTTATACGAATATTCCGCTAAACTCAATTCAATCTTGAAAACACCTACGGAGAAAGAATGATTAGACATAGAGAACCAGCACAACTAGATTATATTGTACTTCAAAATGGTAAAATGTGTTTATTCATAAATGGAAAATGGGAGATAATTAATTCTCTATTATCATAAATTTCAAACTCAAAACATGGATCACCTGACAGAATGGAAAGCAATCAAACATAGGTATGAAAACATGGAACAATCCCCTCAAATCAAATACAGGATAGAGAGAATATCACATTTAATCAAGGAAGCAGAGACAAAGGAGTTTAATCATTTCAAATGAAACTAAAATCAAATGTTGGCCCAGAACATCTTATCTTTCTACTCACTAAAGGAATGATGGGAGATCCAAATCATGAACGTAAACGAGATTAAACTAAACCATCCGGTCAAGGGGCCATTAGAGATAGGTAGATGGAAAAAAGAGGATCTCGGCAAAATAATTCTTAATCAAGATAAAAGTTACAGGGAGATAATTGAACTATTCAGAAGATACCAGCTACTCTACGGATTCCACGATTCCTAAGTGCAGGTTCTGCCATTCATCAAGAACTGTAAACATGCCTTTATCTTCTGGATTCTGGGGTGGAATGTCAGGCTCTAACATATGGTTCTGCGCTGACTGTGGAAAGGTTACTGTAATTCCTCTGAGAGATATCAGCCCATGAAATATGATGTAATAGGATATGCAAAGTGCGGAACTGTCTCAGTCCAGAGATGGATGCTCAATCAGGGTTATGACTGCACTAAGAATGAGTGGCCTGTCTATTGGGATATTGAAAGATTAAGAAATCACCTCCAGGATAGGATACCTGTAATAGTCAAAAGGAAAAAGATTGATGCACTCTGGTCTTTTTACGAGTATTTTGGATATAGGGGACAGATAGGGTTCAAGGACTTTTTAGAGATAAGGATAAGAAACAACAACTTTCTCAACATGACTCCTCTTGAAATCTATGATTATTCTCACATTGAAAGGATCAAAGAACTAAACCCAATAGTATATGATATAGAGGAACTGCAAAAACTAGATGATTTCCCACATGAAAACATAACATTAAGAAAGACATCTGTTCCTGATGAGATAAGAGAAATATTAATAAATAAGGAATGATAAGGATAACTAGAATAATGTCTCAATGATCGATGAAATCGAACTGACATCTGTTTAGCTATAACGTGATAGAGAGAGTCAGCACTGGTAACAGATGCTGGCGAGTGATGATAACAGATGGATATATGGAGATCGAGGCATCGCGCGATAAGAGAAATCCTTATTTAATATTATTTTATAAGGAATATACAGCCTGACATGGAGATCTATGTTATCATCGCTATCTGTTAGCGGTGATAAAAGGTTGTAAAGCCGAAAGCGTGTAGAGACATCATCGGCTTATTATTTCTCTTAGTATAGAATTTTAAAACTAGTTTATGGTAGAACAGAGAGGATCAGGAAGAAAAGACACTGGTCGAACTGACAAATATTCTGACGAGACACCAAAAAAAGATTTTGCTGATTACAGAAAGGATTATCCAAACGACAATAAAGAACCAAGAAAATCAAAAGAGAAAGATCCGGTAAAATCAGTAGGTAAGAAATCAATCGAGGTTAGAAAACAGGAATTAGTTGCACATCTGCAAACATTTCAAGAGACATTTAACTCAGTTCAGTTTAACATGTGGAAAGAAAAGGCTGAACATTTACTTAACCAGATAAATATATCTTAGTTCTCTTTATGAAATCTCTATAATTTTCTTGTGTTATGGCCTATGGAGCTTATTTATCATTAGATCAATCTAAATGGGCTTCAGGCGATTATTCATCATCTAACAAACTGACAGGAACAATTTATTCTGATAAAGACAAGACAACAGCACTCACACTTACAGGTTATACCCTTACAATAAGGATGTTCAAATCAAGGTGGAATAGTGCAGATTATTTTAACAAGGAAGCATCTATCGTGTCTGCTGGTTCTGGAACTTTCTCTTATGCAGTTGCTCAGGGCGAGATGCCTCCAGATGGAAGATACATGGTAAAAGTAGAACTCGTAAAATCAGGAGAGCAAATGAGCACACTTAACGATGTTTATCTTTTTGTTAGGGGTGGGCCACATGCGTAGTCCTATCGGTACACCTTACAACTATCAGGAAAGAAAACCTGAGAAATTCAGACTTGAGCCAAGACACGCCATTATTCCATTCAAGACTGAAAAAACTGGATTCGGCTACAAGGTATCTTTTGAGGAAACAATTCCAAACAAGGTTACACTAACAACATCAGAGATTGACAAACTGATAGGAGAACAACCATATCCTATGTTATCTCAATTATGGGATTACAAGATTAAGACTCCTCAGCTTGAAACTATTATCACATATGAGACAGACATGATAGTAGGAACTGATCTAAACATAAACTCTGATGATGACGAGGTAAAAGAACTCCTAGAGAACTGGAGCAATGACATTTCACTTTATGAAAAAATAAAATCACATACTTCCCTATCTCTTTCAACTGGATTTGGTCTTTTTGTCAGGGTAAGAAAAGGAAAGGAACTTGTCAACATAGAAGAGTTTGACGTAACAACAATAACAAAGGCTTTCAGAGACGTATATGGAAATACAATAGCATATGAGCAGAGAATATCGTCTGATGGAAAGACTGTCTATTATTTTGTGGGAAGTGGTGATATTAGCGGATATAACGGAATGGGATCAGAGAAGGTAAAGATTGACGGTGTTCCACTTATTTTCAAGCAGAATGGGCGTTCAGCATTTGGACTTTCAGAATATCATAGTCTGGCAATATCAAGAAAAGTAGGAAACAGAACATCAAGACCATTAGCAGAAGCACTCTGGAGTCTAGATGATGTTGTTATTGGAACCCTTGAGAATTTTGCTTATCCTACTGAATATCATGTTTTTGAGGGAGCAAACGATGATGACCTACTTGCAGAAGCTCAGAAGCTAAAGGACTCCAAACCAGGTGACAAGTTCATTCTATCTAGGATGCATGAGATTGACAGAAGAGAACCAACTAAGGGAACATTCGGGGAATACATATCTCATTTTACTGACGTACTTCAGCATGGCACAGGATTCCCACTTGATATGCTTACAGGTGATTTTGCATCACGAGCTTCAAGTCAGACAGCAGATTCATTTTTTATGAGAAAGATTAGATCATATCAGAAATCATTAACCAAATTAATTAAAAGGGAATTCCTAGAAGAGAAATTACGTTCAATAGGATATGATGAAGAGAGAATAAAGAAGGCAAACATAACATGCGAATTTGAGGTTCAGTCAAACAAGGATTACACTCCAGAGATAGTTCAGGCAAGAGGTACTGGTGGTTTCTGGACTAAGGAAGAAGTAAGAAGTTACGACAAGGCAAACGGTCAGGATCTATTCGATGATGACAAGATTAAACAGATTGAAGATGAAAACAGGATACTTCAAAAGGCAAAACAGCAATCAGATAACTTTAGACCACCAAACAAAAACGATGTAAAGATAGAATCCATAACTAAGAAATGTAAATACTGCAAGGAGCAACAATGTACTTTTTGTATTAAAAGAGGATGTGAATGTAAGCATGTTTTGTAGAAAGTGCGAATCCCAGATACTGAATCATATCCATAACGGATGCATGTGTCAGTTTAATGGATGCGAGTGTAGGGAGGGCAAGAAATGAACAACGAGGATCTATGGGGAAGAATATTTGACAAGTTTGATGTTTTTGAAAAGAAACTCGATGATCTCTGTGAAAGGACAACAAGGGTTGAGGAAAAAATAATCAATCATATGGAAAGAAGAAAAGAAGAGATAGACAAGAAAGACAGGGATAATAAAATAATAATGGGAATAATAGGAGTCGGATTTTCAGCTTATGCCGTGATAAGGGAGTTTCTGTTCACTTAGTTCTCTTTATTTTATAATTTGGTTAATCTTCATGTCAAAGGTAATAATCGAATCCCATCTTGTTAAATTTAAAGAGGGTAAAATATCTGGAACTGCTCTCATCCCTTACTTCTCATTAAACGGCAACGGATACACACCTGAAATTCTTGAGGCAAATGACGGAGCATGTGTTCCAATAGACTGGAATCATGACAGAAGGGAAGGTGCTGGAAATGTATGTTTCAAATACAACAAGGAAACTCAGAGGCTTACATATGAGGGAACAGTAACAGATCCAGAAATTCTATCAGAGATTAAAAAGAATCCAAACATGCACGTCTCAATAGAGGGCGATGTTTACCAAGTTGACAAACACTGCAACTCTAAAACATGTTATCATATTCCACTTGAAATGAAAATTGTCAGAATGGCAATAACTCCAACACCGGGAGTGCCAGAGACAAGTTTGACACTTGCAGAGTCTGTAAAAATAATTGGTGAGGAATCAGAGTTAGATGAAATCAAAGAGAGACTGTCAAAGATTGAATCATTGATTTGTCCTGATTGTGGCAAGTTTAGTTCTTAATACTTCTCTTAGTTAGAACTCGACTTTTTCGAGTTAATGACATGCGATTGCAAAAAAACAGAAATGGATGCCAAATGTCCTGAGGGACAAAAGGATGACGGAAGCGGAAAATGTGTAGCAAAAGAAGCCGACATGGCTGCTGGTGTTTCACAAGAGAAACCTTCTGAAAATCCTTGTGGTGACGGAAAAATCTTAGACGGTTCTGGAAAATGTGTTCCAGCTCCAAACACTGAGACCGTAAACATGGCAAACATGGATGAAATATCCGCAAGACTCAAAGAACAAAAACAAATGATTGACGAATTAAAGTCAAGAATTAACAACCAAACCCAACTGCAAGAACTCGATGCTCAAATTAAAAGCCAAGAAGCAAACAAATACTCTGTATCCAGAATATCTACTGCTCAAGGCCTAAACTTTGAGAGAAAAGACATCGAACATATTGCAAGAGAAGGATTGGCTTCTTTGAAGAAATATGGACATTACTCTTTTGAAATCGACTTAGATCCAAAATGGGTATCAGAAACGCTAAACAGAAAGAAAGTAAACTCTGTTCAAGAGGCTATCTCATTCTCAGGTACACAAGACTTGACAATGGCAGCTAATCCAGATGTTTTCGTTCTTCCAGGTGGCAAATACCTGAAATCCATCAGAGACCTAGTTAAATTCCAAGAGATTCCAAAAGGATACGATACAGCTAAATGGTACAAAGGCAGTATTCCAAACAACGGAACAATTACCGAAGGATCAACAACAAGTGCATCAACACACACTGTGACAACCGTTACATTGACAGCAGATACCGTAACAGGTGTTGCTCAAACCATCAAAGGTGCAGACATTGAGGATCTTCCAGGCCCATTGTTTGATTACTTGGCACAGACTGCAAGAGCCGAAGTCCTAGAATCAGAAGCAACACTAGTTTTCACAACTGCTGCTGCTGCTGCAACTCCTGGATTATGGATCAACGCAAACACTGGAGCTACAATCACTCACACAGATATTGCCAGTATGACACAGACACCAACATCAGTAGCAGTTGCACTTCAACACTATGAAACACAAGGTTATGACACTAGTTTTGGTAACATCTACTATGCTCTACATCCAAAAGCAATGAGAGAACTTAGAACTTCAACTCTCTTGACTACATTGGTACAGCAAGGAGATGCAAACATCACCAAGACAGGTAGATTAACACACTTGTACGGAGTAGAGTTGATTCCAACAACAGCACTTGATAGTGATGACAACACAACCAACGATGTTTACAATAATGTCTTTGGAATTAAAGGTCATACATTTGCACTAGGTTCAAAGAGAGAATTGACAATCGATCTCCAAAAGACACCAAATTCATCCTCATACGATTGGACTTGGAGTCAGAGAAAGAACGCAACTACTTTCGATGCAACTAGCTTCGTAAGATCTTCATCCGCACAATAGATAATTCTCATTATCTTTTTTTTCTTTTTTTATTTCATTGACACTAAGGGATTCTTCACATCATATCATAATAGGCGTAGGATACTCTTACTATAATGATCTTGAATCAATAAAGAGAGGTCTTCCAACTTTTGCAGACAATGTTGATTTTGTTTTTGCCATAGACGGTAGATATTCCCTTAGAGAAGGTGCTGATTATTCAGATGATGGAAGCACCGAGTTTATTTCTAAATTTCCTAATTCAATCATACGAAAATTTGTGGGTATGGAACACGATAAACGCAATGAGTATGTTGACCTTGCTGAAGAGATGGATGTTGACTTTCTCATCATCCTAGATTCTGACGAGTTTGTTCTTGAAGCTGATTGGGAAATGTTTAGAGAAAACCTGTATCAGTTAAGAAATTCAAACAACCACATTCATGGAATAAAATGCTACTACAACTCCAAAGATTTCACATCATACCCAAGAATATGGAGAGTTGGAAAGGTTCGATACTACAAAACACATAACATTTTTGATGTAAACGGTTCTCTTGTTCGTTCACCACCTAACCTCAAGACAGTTGAGGGAATATCAATGGGAATGGATGACAATCTAAGGTCTGAACAGTATCTGCAAAAATCATCAGAATATCAGAGAAAGATGCTTGATTATGAGATTCCAATACGACACGCACTCAGGGATGGAAAGCCAATATAATGTCATACTCACTTTCAAAAGCAGTTTATCATACTGACAGAATTAAAAATTTACAGGATAACAAACCAATATCACCAACACAGTTACAGATAGACCTTGAAGCTTGGTGTAATCATAACTGCTCGTTTTGTAGTTACAGGGCAGAAGAATCTCATAATATTGCAATGGTTGATCTTCTTGGAACTAGAAAATTAAAAATGGTAGACGATTTTCAGCATATCGGAACACCATCACCAAATTCAAGTCTGCCTCTTTATTTTGCAGAGGAACTTCCAAAACAAATCCATGAGGCTGGTATTCCAGCAGTAACTTTCACAGGTGGTGGTGAATCAACATTATGGAAAAGATATGACGATATGATAGACAAGCTTGTTGATTACGGTATTCAGATAGGATTAATCACAAACGGATCTATAATGAATGAAAGAAGAATTGAGATGATTGCAAGACACTATACTTGGATCAGATTTTCGATGGATTCATGCACAAAAGAGACACATAGGAATGTTCACAGAACTCCAACTTTTGAATTTGATAAGATAATAAATAATTTGAAAAAAATAATTGAATTAAGAAACACAACATTAAACGATTCTGGAGAAGGTCTCACAGTAGGAGTAAGTTTTGTTATTACAGACACTAATTTTCATGAGATAGAAAAAGCATGTGAGTTTTATTCCAATTTGGGAGTTGATTATATCAGGTTTTCATTTATGTATATAGAAGGAGTAGGTGTTGGAAAAATACTTGAGGATAGAAAAGAACAGGTAAAAGAGATATTCAAGAGATGTGAAAAATACAACTCTGACAAATTCAAGGTTTCTCCAGCAACTTACAAGCTTGACACTTTCTCAAGAGAGAATGACGATTTTGAAACGTGTTACATGCAACATTTTGTGTGGGCTCTAGGTGCTGACTGTAAGGTTTACCCATGCTGTATTCAGAAATATATCAAGGGTTGGGAATTTGGAGACATAAGGGAAACTACTCTCAAAGAGATGATAACAAAGGCTTATGGACAGATGAAACAGTTAGATGTTAAGAAATGTCCTCCATGCTGGATGAGAGACAGAAACAAGTCAATGTCAAGTGCAATAGACAGACCAAAACATCATAATTTCATCTGATATGGGTGTAAAATTCTCAAATACATACACTCTGACTGATTCACAGAGAAAAAAAGCGGAAACAATGGGAATAACAGAAGCCGAGATGATTAGGATTCTTGCAAGGGCAAACGAGCTTGAATGTCCAGATGTATCCGTAATTATTCCAGTCTATAACGGTGAGAAATATATCAAAGAATGTTTAGAGTCAGTAAAAAAACAGACGTTTCAAAACTATGAGATTATTGTTGTAGATGATGGAAGTACGGACAGAACTCTTGATATTCTTACGAAGATAGACGATATAACAGTCCTGATAAAACCAAATGGGGGAACTGGATCTGCACTTAACACTGGAATAAGAAACGCTAAAGGAAGCTGGATAAAATGGCTTTCAGCAGATGATGTGATGTATGATGACTGCCTTGAAATAATGGTAAGACATGCACAGACAACACCACTAAACAACAACGTAATATTTTATTCACATTATGACATAATTGACGAACATGGAAAGGTATTTGCAAACTTTAGAGAGCCGGATCATGATACATCTCAGTTATGGAATTTCTTCTTTGGAAACGGCTCGACTTCGCTTATTCACAGAGACGTATTTGAAAAGATTGGCGGTTTTGCCGAGATTAAACACTCAGAAGACTATGAGTTCTGGCTGAGGGCAACATCAAAGGGAGTAAAGATGATCCTTGTTCCAGAATATACTGTAAAATATAGAAGACATCCCGATCAGCTTACAAACAAGATAGGTGGTTCTTTAGATACAGAAATAAAAAATTCTGTTCGTAATGGTAAACCCTTTGTTTTTCCGAGCATCTCCAAGAGGGAACATAGAGGAAGTTGAAAGACACAACAGTGAAAACGAGAAAATATGCGATGTTCTGTATGTCAGATATGCCTTTGAGTTTGATGCCTACAAGTTCGCAAGGGATTATTTTCTAGAACACGAGGAATACGATTATTTTATTATTGCAACTGACGATATAGTTGTAAAGCCAGAACACCTTATCCAGTTGTTAAAAGACCTAGATGATGACGAAAAGCCAGTTCTGTCAGGAATGATGAACGTTGATCAGCACGAGTACAATCTTGAAAACGGAAATCTCAACATATGCCAGTGTCTAGCACTCAAGGACAGAAAACTACGACAGTACGACTGGATGAAAAGAAGGGATCTTCCATCTGACAATATTTTCCAAATGAAATTCTCAGGCTTTCCGCTTATGGCAATAAGAAGGGATGTTGTATCGCTTACGCCTTTTGCAGCAGACGGTGTATTCAAGGGAAAGGACATGAAGTTTGGTGCTTCACTGGATTTTGTTTTCTGCTGGTTCTGTCATGAAATGGGTATTCCTATATTTGTGGATAAGAGAATAGACATGCAGCACCTAAGAACATCTGGAATACATCAGGCTGGAGAGAGAAAAAAAGAGGTATGGTTAAACGACAGAATGATCCAGTTCGGGCTTAATCCTATTAATTCTCTTTTAGAATCCTAGACTCTTTTATATTATGACAAGTTATTCGACAAACGCAAATGTCCAAAATCTTGTATATGGAACTACAAATTCCGATTTAGATACTGCTTGTAGTAATGCACGAGACGTTGCCACAAGCATAATTAATTCACATCTTAACATAGACGTAGATATAGCATCACCATCAAATGCTGTCACTCGTTGCTGTTCACTTCTTGCTGCTGGAATTATTGCAACAGGCCCAGACGATGATCTTGAAAAAAATGCGTATTACAAAGCTGGAATGGAACTCCTCAAGAGTCTAAGGGGCGATGATTCAGATGATGCTCGTTGGGGTAACGGAATTATTATGGATAGATTCTAATGACAAACAAGCTTATCAACTCTGATTTAGGAGCTGTATTCTCAACAGATCCGGCAGTAGCATTATGGACTTATATCAAATCTATCTGGACTACAACAACAGGATATACCGTTCCAGCTAGTTCTGCAATAAAGTTTGACACCAAATTTGGAGAGATGAAAGGATTCTTTTTCTATTTTATAGTTGAGAACATGCCGTCTTCTATTAAGCCTCAGATTCTGGGCGGTTCAAGATATTCCGTTGAGGAAGTTAAGAGAATACAGATTCTATGTATAGGAAAATCAGCAAAGGATACAAAATGGAAGATGGAGCAGCATATTCTTTCTCTGCTTAATTCTAACTTGACCGGAATGACTGCAACATATGGAATAAAAGTAATGAACATTTCAGAATTCCAAGAGATTCCAACTTCTGAGACAGATGACAAGATTACAGGGTTACAGCCAAACACCGGATTCCATAAGGCTCGAAGCTTTGCTACTGTTCGATTAAGATACGAACTCGAATCAACTACAGCATAGACTTTTAGGTAAGGACTGATAAGGATAGGTATGGATCTATTTGAAGCCTTCATTATAGGTTGTCTTATAGTTTTAGTTGGATTGGCTGTTGTTGTTATAGTGATAGCAGTTGATGAAATACAAAAAAATGATGCAGAACATAAAGAAATGTCCCAACTAACATGTAATGATGATTTAGTGAAATGGGCAAACGCACATACAAGATGGTATGATCATCAAGTATTTGTTCGGCAATTAAATCTATATTGTATAGGTGAAATTAAAGAAATGCCTGTATTCACTATCCATTAATTTTTTATCCTAATACTTCTCTTAGTTTAATTTTCATTTTTTGATTTCATGCGAGGAGCATCATCTGAGATACCAAAGGGATATGAAAAAATATTCATGACAGTCGAAGGTGATGCAACTTTTGAGACATTCTATAATCCTAACGAGAAAGATTGTGCCAAAGCATACATCAAAAAAGAGGTTAAGGCATAATGGTAGTTGGAACATCCGCAACACTCTTTGTCAAGCATCCTCAGTGGGTAGCAGAGGCAACAGAGGGAACAACACCAACAGCATCACCATCATTTACTTCACTCGGTGCGGTAAAGACAGCATCAATTAAAATTGGTGGAAGTTTTGTCGATGTTGCACAATTAGGATCAGAGGATCTAATTACTATCTTACAGGGACAACAGGAATATGAAACATCATTTACTTTATCGGCAGTAAACGCAACAGGAATAATTGCAAGACTCATCGGTGCATCAAACTATGCAACACCATCTGGACTTATCAACGAGACAATCTCAATCATATTTTCAATTTATCTAAACGGAACTGAAAATTATATCATCTGCAAGGGTTCAAGAATTAAAGAAGGCTCTATCTCAATGGATATAGGAAAAGAGACAGAAATTACAGTTTCATTTGTTCATACTACCATTACAACTCCAAACTCATCTCATGGTCTTACAACTCCAACTTTTACATCTCTGCCATCAGGTGCAGTATGGGGATGGACTGACGGTGGAACTACACCTGTATCATGGAACTCATCAGGAATTTTATGTAAGAAAGTTACAATAAACATAGCAAGAAACTCAAAACCTGAATACACTCTAGGTAATCTTGATCCTCATTCATCACTCCCACATGCAAGAAGAATATCCGGTGATTTCACTACTCTGTGGACTAATACGACACTTGAGACAGATTTCAAGGCTGGAACGGCACGAACACTTGCCATTGTGATTAAATCTGGAACTTCAACTATCACCGTTACAGGTGCAAAAATAACAGATTATTCAAGAGATGGCGATATAGGTTCTGATGAGGCAATCATCGAATCATGTACATTCAAGGGCTTGTCAGTGGCTCAAGCTTGATAGGCGATAAGTTCGAGTTTAACGGAAAAGAATACACTCTGAAAAGAGATGTATCTTTTGGCGAATATAAGAAAATCACACAACTTCAACTTGATATGAAAAACGCAACGATTGATAATGAGAATGAATTATCTGTAAGATTTAATAATTCAATGACTGAATTTCTTACATCACTATTGGGAATTACAGAAGAAGAACTTGATTCTCTTGGGTTGATTTCATCTGCTGAATTATTTGGTAAGTCTTTCCAAGTTGCAACAGATATTAAAAAAAAGTTAAAGACAACCTCAGACTAGCAATAAAACTAAACAACACGAAAGATCCTGACTTTCAGGAAACTCCAGAGATTTATGATATTCTATTAAAGTTCTCAATGCTTAACAATTTTGGCGGTGCATACACTCTGAAAAACATTGAAGAAGAATCTTACCAGGAACTCCAGTATATTCAGGTCTGCCTATCAGCAAGTGAAAAAACAACAGCGGAAAAAAATACATTTCACTCAAAGGAGTTTATCTAATGGAATTTGATTTTGAAATTAAAGGAATAAAAGACAATGACGAACTTTTGAATTATATTAAAGAAAACATAGATGAATATTCAAATGAAATGTTGAAACTATTAGGCGAATCAATAATTGCAGAAGCTCGTTCAAATCTTCAGAATAATACCAACATAAATTCTGGATCTCTCTTGGCATCAATAAGAATTCTAGACGAGGATGATAATACGATAATAATTGGAAGTGATCTTGATTATGCCGGATACATCGAATATGGTCGTGGCCCGATACATCCAAAAGATCCAGACGGATGGCTTCACTGGATAGACAAGTCAACAGGAAAGGATGTTTTCGCAAAATTCGCCAAAGCAACAGAACCGATGCCGTTTATGGAACCAGCTATAATATCACAGACATCAAAATTTCCTGATGTGTTTATTTTGAATTTTATTGAGGAATTGAAGAAATTATAAGGAATTTCCTTATATACCCTTATCTAGATTTAATAATAACATCATAAAAATAAAACTATGGAAAAAAGTAGAAAAATAGCTGCTGTTATAGCAGTTGTCTCAGGTATGTTATTTTTAATCAGTATTATTACAAGATAGTTAGTTCTCTTTTTCATATATTCTGATTTTGTTTTATGGGTTCATCTCCACTTATTTTTCAATTAGGAATATCTGGATCTGGGGAAGTAAAATCAGAACTCGATAGAGTAACTGAAGCTTTCAATCGTGCAAAAGCTTCAGGTGGAGATTATGGAAAAGAACAACGAGCTCTGTCAAGTGCTGTAAATAGAAGAATTAATGAGGATAGACTTCAAAACAGATTGCTTCTTGCACAACATCCAAATCTTTTAAAAATTACAAGAGGTCTGTCAACAGTCAGTTCAATAACAAGAACACTTCTCACACTTCAGAACGCACTTAATATTTCAAAACTTGTATCTCAAGGTGTAGATACTCAAGGTTTACAAATTCAACATGATATTAATGAAGAGAGAAGACTTCAAAATGATTTAATCGCAAGAGGTTTGAAAGATTCTCCAGAGTATCTTGCAAGTGTTGAGCGTCTTAATATTCTATTAAACCAACAGAAAGAACGAATTCAGGAAGTCAAGGACACCAAATTCAATGATTGGGTAATGACTCTAGAAGGTGTTATCTTTGCTGTATCAACTGCGTTTCTTGCTTTTGGTAAACATCTTTCATCAATAGTTGGATTTTTTGGAAAACTTGGATCACTGACTTCCGGTTTACTTAACCCTTTAACAGCAATTGGCACAGCAATGGCATTAATCGGAGGTTTTATTGCTGATTGGTTGGTTGGACTATTTGGATTAAATGAATGGCGTGAAAACAACGGAAGATTGATAACTGAATTCTTCACACAAACTATTCCACAGTCATTAGGTCAAGCTGGCTTATTTCTGACTAATTTCTTCCTAAATGATCTTCCAATATGGGCATCGCAAGGACTGGATTTTCTCAAAAACCTTTTTGAGACAACATGGAATAGTATAATATCAACTACCAATGCTGCAATAAATGGAATAATTTCAGGTATTGAATCACTATCGAATTCTTTCATCAGTGTAATTAACAGAATGATTTCTGCTTACAATAGAGTTGCAAAAAAGATTGGACTCCCAAAACTTTCTACAATAGAAGGAATGTCTCTCCCAAGAGTAAACATACCATTGATAACAGCAGCAAAAGGATTCGATGGAATGGTAAATTCGCCTACTATGTTTCTGACAGGTGAGGCAGGGCCGGAGCATGTTTCGGTTACTCCTAACGGTGGAAGTTCAAGAAATGGAACAACAATAATTGTAAACGTTCAGGGATCTATAATGACTGAAAGGCAGTTATTCTCAAAACTTGACAACATACAGAAAGGCAGACTTAAGGGCTTAGGATTTACCGGATATTAATTCCGTTAAAATAACTAGTTGAATTTATCTCATTGACACAGTTAGATAATATTACAAAAAAGCCATTACTTCCAGTTATTACAATTGCAAAGACTTCTGGAACTTATACATATAATCCGTTTACATCAACTTTTGATTTCAGGGTAGGATCACTTACAGTAAAACCAGCTTTTGATGCTATGGGTGGAAATTTCTCGTTAAACATCATTGGTGCAACTGGAACCAACTCGGAGATGAATACAATACTCTCAAATATTTCGGAGGGAAACGAAGTTACAATTTGGGTTGGAAAGACAGACGCTTCCAAGACAAAAATATTTCTTGGCGTTATAGAGGAGATTGTAATTGAGGAACCAAACAAGAATTTCATGTCAGTTACTCTTTCCGGCCCAGATTGGGGTTCTGACATTCTAAAAAACAGAATAGTGAACGGACAATGGGATCAGAGAAAGACATCAGGTGTTCTTGACACAACAGATGATAGTACAACAATAGCACAGATAGTGTATGATCTTCTAAACAATACACAGAGTTATCCGGCTGCTGCTGCTGACGGTCTGACTGTAATTTCTCAAGGACTTGTATATGATGCTACTACTATTATTCCCATTGATTACCAACTTCCAACATTTTCTGCCAGATTCGAGTTTCTTGATGACAAGCTTCAGGAGTTAGATGATCTTTCACTCTCATATCATTATGTTGATCCAGATAAAAAATTCCATATGTATCAGCTTGGAACATCAACTACATCTGTTCCAGCAGAGATTCTTTTCACTGACGATGTAAACGATTCGACATCCTGGACAAGTGGAAAAGTTGGTTTGATTCTTCCAAACTCAAGTTTCAAAAGAACGCTTGAACATCATAAAAGAAGGGTTTTCGGTTTAGGCGGTCTTTCATCAGCAGTTGATCAGGAAAACACCACAACCACATCAAACTCAACACTTGATGCCGGATACATTGCACAGAGATTTACACCAACAAAAACACACCTTTCGACTATCATGGTGTGGCTCTCACAGGTTGGAACACCAACAGTTGATCTCACACTTGAGTTAAGGGATGATTCCGCAACTGGAACATCACTACCAACAGGTCAAGTTCTAAGATCAATATCAAAACCAAAATCATTTCTTGGCGGTGCATCAGCAGCGACACCATCACCTTTTGAGATGAATGAGGAACTCACACCGGGAAGAAATTACTGGATTGTACTTATGAAAAACGGTTCAGATGCCTCAAATACTTTCAGGTGGCACAGGGATGCACTCGATACAGGAACATCAGCTACTTCAGCCGATGATGTGACTTGGGCTCTTACAACTACGCCAAACAGATTTAATTATTCATTTCAGGCATATCTTGGAAATGAGATTGTTGCAGTATCAAGGGATTCTAATCTTTCGGCAACTTCAAAACATTTCCATGAGGATACTATAAGAAAATCCGATATAATAGATGATAAGGTTCTGAAATTTCTGCTTACTCAGGAAAACAAAACAGCGCATAAGAAAAAGGAAATTATAACATGTCAGGTTTATGCACCTGATACTCTTCTTCAAACAGGACAGAAGATAAGGGTGAGAAAACAGTCGTCTGGATATGTTGTAGATGGTGAGTTTACTCTTGGTGGGGTAGAATATGTTTTTGAATCGTCAGACGAGAACGCTGACGGTTCGATGTATTACACCTGTGAGCTTACAAGATTTGTGGATTTTAATTAGTTAGTTCTCTTAGTTTTCTTTTTTTAATTTCATTTCATGACGAGGAGTCAGTTCGCACTTACAGGAAACGTTAAACTTTATGAATTTCCATCAGATTATACTTATCAAAAAATTCAAGAATTATCACAAAAAGAAAAAGATAATTTTCTAAAAGACACAGGAGATAATCTCGTAGTAGATGTTGGACTGGCTCAAATAGCCGATCTCATGATTGCCACAAACACCAATTCTTTTGCCTACTGTGTCGTAGGAAGTGGAACAAACACACCAGCAGCCGGAGATACAAACATGCAGACCATTATAGGAACAGGCCCAGCGGTTACAAACAGATACAGATCAGGATCAGTTGCATATTTTGATACTTTCTTTTCAACAAGTGCCAATGCTGGAACATGGAACGAGACAGGAATTTCAACAACAAATGCCGGAACTGTATTACTATGCAGAAGGAAATTTTCATCATCATTTGTAAAATCATCATCTAATACGGCTCTTGTAGCTTGGACTATTACGTTGGCAGCGGTGGCAGATTGAGTTCAATTAACAATACTGGCGACACTGGCTCTGCGGAATACCTAAACGCATTAAGAAAGGAACTTGCAAAATCAAAGGCAAAGGATGTAAATTCATCGGCACTTTTGGAATACATACTTGATTTTTATAACACAATAAACTTTTCAAACTCTCTTTCGCTTAACGGAAACAAACACGAATTTGCAAATCAGATTAACATATCAAACTCTTTTACCAACACAGAACAGGCAACAGGCACTTTTCTGATTGATACAGCCAAGATAGATTTCAGTGATATAGGATGACAGGTGTCTGGGCAACTGCCGATACAATAACGGCAGCACGAATGAATGAAAAAACAATCTTTCAGGGAACAGGTGCAGCCATATCAGGTCTTGCCACTACTTATCCAGGTCAGATTGTGTTCTGTACCTCGACAGGTTCTGGATTTACATTAAACGGACTATATGTCAGAAATTCTGCAAATACTCTATGGGAAGCGGTACGGATAGATGCCATTTCAAAATATCAATTAAAGGCGTATTACAAGTTCAATGAGGCAAGTGGAAACATAATAAATCTGGCAAGGCTTGTCGGTTCTTTTGACTCTCTTGAGGGAGGGGATCTTACAACTACAAGCGTAACGTATTCACAGACAGGCGTTCTTGGCGGTGCAATTTCATTTAACGGTACAAGCAGCAAGGCAAACGCTTGTGTGGCTGCAAACTGGAAATTCCTTCATAATGACGGAGATGATTGGACTGTTGCATTTTGGCTAAAATATACAGGAACAATAGAAAACGGACATGCCATATTTGCAACTGTGACAGATTCGAGTGCAGATGGTATTCTTTTTGATCTTAGAACAGGTGGTGATTTTAGATGTCTTCTTTATAACGCAAGTGCAAGTGTTGGTGGAACTTTTACAGTGGGACTTGCTGATGCAAACTGGCATCATTATGTTCTTACTCATGACAACGCAGCAACTGATCTTGAATTATGGGTTGATGGAGTAAGTAAGGGAACAATAGACACAAACGCTGCTGGAACTTCTAATCCAACTCAGGCACTCACACTGATGAATAGAAACTCTGAAATTTATGCTGCTGGTCTGCTTGATGAGTTTGCAGTATGGAAAAGAAAAATAACAAGCACAGAGATAGCTGCACTATACAACTCTGGATCAGGTCAGGCACTTTGACACTTCCAATATCTGCAACAATACTGAGAAACGCTTTGGGCTATCTTCAATGTGAGATTTCAGGACTTCAGAACTATCTTGACACTCTTAACAGGAACTCGTCAGATGCTGGAAAGGCTATTGCCGAAACAAAAGTAATCGAGTTTGCAAAAAACATTGGAAAACTCGTCAGGACAATAGAGGAAAGAACCAACTGGACAATGCCTAAAACTGGCTATACTAATCAGCAATTATCGGATAGAAAGATAATATAAGGACAAATATTAATAAGTAAGGAAGAATATTAGATATTGTTGACTGAATCATCATTATGTAAAAGAGGCAAACATGATTGGGTTTATCATGGAGTTAATAATCATTCAAGAACTTGTTCCAAATGTGGTAGAGAGGAAATAAATAAATGAAAAAATGTATTTTATGTGATAAAGAAAACTCTCATATCTTCTTTGAAATTTGTGTTATTTGTTGGTTAAAGATTAATGAGAAAACCCCATTAAAATTTATGGAGAGTATTAAAAATGACTAATGTTACAGATAGAGAAGAAAGTAAACCTTTGATTATTTGTCCTGAATGTAAGACAGGATTAATAAACGGAGACCATTCAAAATTAGATGTTATTTTTTGTTATGCTTTGTTTGAACTGAAAAAAGAGGCGTTAAGAAGAAAATTAGGGGGTTATACTAATTGACTGTTGTACCCAAAAGTAAATCATGCCCAAAATGTAATGCTATTTGTACCGATTGGGGTACTAGATGGGTTTGTGATTGTTGCGGTTACGGTAAAGTTTCAGGAGAATGGATTAATTGACAAAAGATAACAAAAGTAATCTTTGTGATGAATGTGGGGCATTGTTTAAAACATTTGGCAGATTAATTGACCATGTAGATAAAAAACATCCCGGTCAATATGTTGTTATAATCAATGTAAAAAACGACCTTGAACGAGACATTATAGGTAAACGGTAAAATGAAAGTAAGAATTTGTAAATATTGTTATAAAAAATATACAAAACAAAGACCTCTTTATTGTTGTGGCACTTTCTTAGGTTATCCCGAATACCCTGAAACAATAGAGTTTACATTCTTACAGGAAAGTAAAAGATGATTAACCCTAAAGTAATAAATAAGAACTCTGAATACTCGATAAGGAATGAAAAAGATGAGCAATAAGGAACCTGTCAAAAAGTACACTCTGGATCTCAAGGAAAGCGTCTATGAGAAATACGCCCTGATTGCAGAGCTGGAAGAACGAGATGTGTCTTATTTTGTCAGATCGGCAGTAAACGACAAGCTCCCCGAAATAGAGAAAAGAACAGAGAAACTACTTGCTGAGAGGGCTAGAAAAAAATGAGTCATATTTGTGAAAAATGTAATTTTGAAAGTTTAGATCCAATGGTTGAAGCCAGATTTTATCCTTTTATTTGGTATTGTAGTAAGTGTAATTATAGGCATATTGTAGTTAGAACATTACAAATTAAACCTGAATATCTGCATTAATTGACCTAAAAAGGTAGTATGAATTTAAGTTAATGATACCTTTTAGTGCCAAATAATAACTAGTGTTACGAATGGAAAATGTGAGAAAACACCAAGTTGCCTTATCAAATAAGGAGACAAGCTTTCAAAACTTTGTCAGTGCAATCAAGACAGAGGCAACACTTGAGAACTATGTCAAGACAATGATAAAATTCAAAGAGTTCTGTGGTCTTGAAAATTATGATGATTTCAAAAAATTAACCGGTGAACAAATCAAAGAAAAACTCATGGCGTATGTCAGAACAATAAACGATCTGTCTTACTCAGCTTGCAACGCATACCTTTCAGCCATTGAGTTATTCCTGGATATGAACGAGATTCCATTCCCAAAGAGAATAATTCGCAAAATGTTACCAGCTAACAACAAAAAACAGGGGGGTGAACTGCCATATACTACCGAAGAAATCCAAAGAATGTTATCTGTAACCTACAATTTAAAGACAAAATTCATCATTCATGTTTATTCTTCGACAGGTGGAAGACCTAATGCACTTTTCGATCCAATGATAACTTTGGGAGATATTCAAGATATGCCTGACGGATGCAAGGCTGTGCTCATTTACAGGGGTTCTAAGGAGGAATACTGGACATTTTGGACACCTGAGACAGTATCATCTTTTAACGACTATCTGAGGGCAAGAAAGGTAAACGGTGAGTATCTTACCAACGAATCACCATTGCTTGAAGCAGATGGAAAACCAATGACCTATACTGCCATGAGAAAGATAGTCAAAGACGTAATTCAGAAAGCTGGAATCGAAAGAACGAAGATTGGAAAAAGATATGACAAGGCACTTTTCTATGGATTCAGAAAGAGATTCAACACCATTCTGAAAATAGACAATTCCATAAATTCAAACATTGCAGAGAAACTAATGGCACATAAGAAAGGACTTGATGGTGTTTATCTTAAGCCAACTCGTGAAGAATGTTTTGCAGAGTTTAGAAAGGCGATCAAGGAACTAACAATTACAGAAGTGTCAAGACAGAAAGAGATAATCAAGGAACAGGAGAAAAAAATAGATGAAACTGATATTCTGCAAGAACAAATAATTGAACAACAAAAACAAATCGATTATCTTTTGAAACTTTCTGGATTGAAAATCAAGGAAGTTTAGTTCAATTATCAATACATAACGATCCTTAACTAGTATGAGTTTGTGAATTTGTCAGTGGTACAGACAGGTGTTCTAAAATTTTGCTTAGAAATGATAGTGTACACCCATCCATACCATTATACTATTACCTAAACTTTAAATATAAAATTATCTAAGAGGCGTGATCGCTGATTTATTTTTTATTTATAAGGAAAAATAAGCACGATCCTTATCAATTATTATTATTCTAAATATTTAATAACATCTAGTTATATTCTATAATTGCTTAGAAATGATTAGTGAGAAAGACACAGTAAATTTTAACCAAACACAAACTCTGTGCCCTTTCATGATTCAGGTCATTTCTTGGCCTAATCATTGGGAGGGTTTTTCTTTTGTCAACTGACACCCTCTCTACAAATTTTGAGTGCCCGTGTAAATCAGTTGTAAAGGATTACCGAGTCGTAAAGGGCGGTCTTATTTTCGTGTGTGAGGATTGTTTTAGGAGGCTTTCAAAATGAGCCTGATTTTCAAATGTGCAAATTATGACTGTAATAATGAACTAACAGATTTTGAAATTAAAAAAATCAAGGAGTTTAGATCAATCCAAAGATCACTCCATGAATTTTGTCTTTCTTGTAGGAAGAACAGGGATTGTATAAGAAAATTAGAGTGTAAGAAATGCAGTAAACCATTCAACCCAAAAACAATATTCAAAAACATCTGCGATGAATGTTTGAAAGACTCTCATACAAACAGAATGAGAAAAAGACACAATCTTCATCATAAGGATTCTCAGATAAACAAAATTCGTGAGTTTTTACTTGAAGGTGGAACATTAAATGAAAATGATGTTGAAGAAAAACTAGGTATTCCATTAGCCAAAGTCAAGAAAATTATTGCTGTCCTAAAATGGAAGTATAAAATCAAAATCCAAAAAACAACACTTTATTGTTTGGAGGAATTACAATGACCAAATTAAACAAGGTCGAAGGTGCAGTAGAACAATGTCCTTCCTGTAAGGGAAAAATCTATTGCAAAAAAAAACCAGCATCAGGAAAATATCCTGAAAAACTTCAATGGCAAGACGAGGATGGAAAAGCCCATTACTCGTATGACTTCAAAACAGACACAACTTCATGTGCTGGAACAAAAGAAAAGATAGAGGCGACAGTCCAGAAAATACAGAGTCAGACAATAAAACTCTCTGACATAAAGCTGGATCAGGCAATGCTCGAAAGGGTGCTGATGCTGTCAAACAAGACAACATACATCCTAATGGCAATCGAGTACGGAGTAAGGGAGGTTCTCGGATCTGATGCAAACCCTCAACATGTGGGAATGTACGTCAACAACATAGCTTCCAAGCTTCTCAACGTCTCAAATCTTGCACAAATTCTTGAGGATATAGGAGGAAGCAATGAATCCTAATCCTATTTTTTCTAATCTCAAAAATTACATCTGGAATAGATATGAAAATATCTGTGCAGATTTCGTAGAACATCTTGACGGTAAAAAACATGATGATGAGTTCTTTGAGACAGTCGAGAAATTCGCACTTGAAAAACTGACAAAGGAAGCATATGTCGAGCTTGCACATCATAACGAGCTTGTAAGGAAATCATGTGGTTTCGGTGATTGCAAGTATCATCCATGTTGTTTGAGGGGTTTTGAATGAATAAGAAAGTTCATTGTCATAAATGTGGAAGAATAACAGAAACATATAATAGATTTTCGTTTAATTGGGCTCAAAAAGAATTCAAGTTTGATAATGATCAAAACATAGACAGATTTTGTTTATGTCATAAATGCTCAAGATTACTTTCATCGTGGTTAGAGGCATCTAAAGGAGTTATGAGTTATAGATTTGAGTAAATCAATTCTTTCCCAACTAGCCAAACTCTACAATGATGAGTGCTTTGTAACGAAAGAGAAATTTCAGGATAAGGGATTCACACTTCATCATCTGTGGTATATTCCAAACGATGTAAAGAGAAAAGACTATCCAAAAGGAAACAATGGAACTTATCAGTATTACCGGGATCTTGAGCCACTTGTAAGAGCTCAACCTTTTAGATTTATCCTAATCAAAAACGGAATTCATACAAGAATAGACCACTACAAAAGAGGACTATCAAGAATGAAGCGAGAGAACTTCTATCGTCTTACCGTTGCCGTCATGCTTACGAGGAAACAGAAATGAGTGCCAAGACTTACGAGAACCATAATTTCTGCACTAGATGTACCAAATGGATTCCAAAAGGTGAGGTATGTCCAGAGCATCCCAATTACAAGCTCAGAACCAAAAGACAGCAGAAACGATTCAAGATAAGCGAGCCGATGAGAATATGAGATGTAAGAATATCTGCGAATCATATCAGGTACAGGGAACAACTCGAAAGGGTGTATCTAATTTCCTAACTCTAAAAAAATGCACAAACTGTGGAAACAAGTGGATGAAGTGGGAGGGTGTTCGATGTCCTTGTTGTAGTCAAAAACTTGCAACTAAGCCAAAGGGAGCTAACGGCTGGAAGAATCTGGAGAGAAAAAGAATATGATTATTGATGATATTATCAATGAGAGGCTTAACAGAATAGAAGCCAAACGTGCCAAAATATCGGATTTCAACGAAAAGATAAGCAGTTTGAACAGAGAGATTTCAGATGATCTAATAGAATTAAGATATTTTATAGAAAAAAAGGGGGTTAGACCGGTAAGCTTGTAAGCTTGTCAGCTGGTATCATGTCAGATGTAATTTCTTTCAAATATAATGGGGATAAAGAAGATTGGAATCTTTTAAAATCAGATTTAGCATTAAGAGGTATTCCTATTCAAGAGTATCTAACCTCAAAAATATCTCAAGACATAACTCTAATCAAAGGAGAATTAGACGAGAATACAAAGACTGCATCAGCTTATGAGGACTCTTTAACCCGAAAACTCGAATCAATGGATCTCTCAAAGGTAATAGAAAAGAACTCTTTTCACGTTGTTATCAACGATTATGATTTTATCAAGACTGTCGGCTCTGATCTTGAGTCAAGGATAAAGAGTGCCGTTCATAATGCCGTCTTTAATTATTGGTCTTATAGAATAGCCAAGAAAAGAATCGGAAATTTCAAAGATGAGAACATTACAGAAGAACAGGCAATAGAACAGGAACAGTTTAAAATCAATCCAAGACTTCAGGGATTCTTTAAGAGAATAACACAAATCAAGGTTACATTCACAGTTGACCTAAAAATAATAACTCTGTCGGATCTTAGAGAGAAGGATCTTGGCAGGGTAATACAGTTTGACTGTGTAGTAATTGGCCCATCTCCCAAGAAACTCGAATCAGAAACAGGAAAGTATATCCAGAAAATTCTAATCCAGGAACTGGAATCAAACGCAAAACACAACAATCCAGTAGTTATGAAATGCCTTGTTCATGGTGATGATACTAACAACATTGCATCAGGACAGAACAAGAGAATAGTCGGAATTTACAGAACTGAAGAACCCATCAACGGTCAGAAGATAGAGCCAGAAAAAACACTGATGATTGATGCAATATCAATAAAAGACATTGAGGAACAGGCAGAAATTCAGCTGACACCACAGGAACTCAACACAGCCAGAGAGTTTGCAGAAAGAGAACCTGACAACTATCTTACAAGAATGATAGACTCTTTCTGTCCAAAAATATACGGAAGGGAACTTGAAAAACTTGGACTTTATTTAACTCTCTTGGGTGGCTCTGAATTTGTCGGATATAGAAATCAATCACATCTTATGCTTGTAGGTGAAGCTGACACTGGAAAATCAGAGCTTGTTAAATTCGCTGACAAGATAGCACAGAAATCATCAATCATTGACGGAAGCAACGCAACAGGTGTTGGTATTCTTTTCGCACTTGATGAGTATGACGGTATTAAAATTCTAAGGGCTGGAGCTATGATCCTAAACTCTGGAGGGCATCTCATTATAGACGAATATGACAAGATGCCAAAATCAGAACAAAAGAAACTAAACCAAGCACAGGAACAGCAACGAGCCATATACAACAAAGGTGGACATGTAGGAAATGCAGAAACAAAGACAACTGTCATAGCAGCCTGTAATCCTGAGAACGAGTGCTGGAACGAGAACAAGCCGTTAATTGACAATCTGCCTTTTGATTCTTCCACAATTACAAGATTCGATATAGTAATCCGTCTGAAACATGAAAACCATGAGAATCAAGTCAGAGCCAAAATGCAACACATAACAAAAAGCAAACGTGGTGAGCTTGAACAGGTAGCAGATCCTCAATATCTCAAAGGACTCTTGAACTATCTAAGAAAACTAAGACCTATCTTTACGCCAAAGGCAGAAGAGCTTTTGATAGACAAATTCGTGAAATTCACACAAATAGAACAGGATGAGGGAACTCTGCCAATTCAAACTAGACAGATGGAGGGTATTCAGAGATTATGCGAGGCTTACGCCAAGTTATTTTTCAAAAAAGAGATTGACGAGGAAATAGTCGAAAAGGTAATTTCATTTTACAAACAGTGTATGGAGACACTTGGAATGAAGACAGATAACGGAGTACATGCTGTTGATCTAAGAGGAAACTCGATAAACAAGGATGAATTTTTCGAGGAGACATTCAGGAATCTATCTCTGAATAACGAGGATGGTTATGTCCTTGATAACGAGCTTGCAGAGAAATTATTGGAGAACACAAAATTCTTCAAGACTGACAAAGCTGTTTCATCTTATCTCGAATCAAAAAAGAAATCTGGATGGCTCTATGAACCTCATGTCGGAAAATTAAAGAGGCAATTGAAATGAGATTTATAATTAAGGAGTTCTAAGGGTAGATAAGGAAATGAAATATTTCTGCAAATCATGCTCAAAGGAAATTCAAAAGAGAATCTATGACAGATATGAGAAGAATTGTGTGGATTGTGATATGAAGAAATGAGAGCAAAATCCCACGACCAAAGAAAAGGACAATGGCTTATCAATAAAATCAGAAATGGTTTAGATTTTCCAAAATTAGAATTTACAGGAACAGAGACATATGAAGAACTTGATAAAATATTTCAAGATCAAAAAACCCTAATCGAACTCAGAATTTGGAATATGGAAAACGATGAGTTTGATAGATTAATGGGGGATTATTACAAATGAAAAAAAATATCGAGCCTGAGTATAAAAGTACCACAAATAACAAAACGAGTACCGTACTCCATCAGAGAAAGAGAAGCGAGGCGAGTCTGTCGGATGAATATGAGACTCCAAAAGAACTTTTGAATTATTTACAGGTTACTTATGATTTTTATTATTTATTAGATGTTGCATCAACAAAAGAAAATTTTAAGGGTATTGAAAGATTAACTGATGGTCTTGTTGAAGATTGGATTCTAAATTCAAATCCACTTTATACTGATGTTTGGTGCAATCCTCCACATTCTAAAAATGAACAGTTTGTAAGAAAAGCGTTTGAACAATGGCAAAAACACAACATAAACATTATGATGCTACTTCCATGCAATACTCAATCGTCAAAATACTGGCATGAGTGCATAGAGGGAGTAGCAGAATATCATCCAATCAAGGGAAGGATAAGATTTTTGGTAGATGGAAAGCCAAGCAAACATCTTTCGAGAAACGCCTATTGTGTTGTCATCTGGAGGAAGAAATGAAAAAGAACCTCACAAACAAAATGATAAACCATTCTATTTCAGGAAAAAATAAAGAGGATCACATCCATTCTATTCTCACTAAAAACGGATTCGCAGTAAAAAGGGAAGTCGTAATATCAGACGGAAGATTCCAACAGGCAAGAAAGACAAGAAGCGTAGATATTAAATTCACTTACGGAAAAATGGAGAGGTATCTGGAATCAGACGGTCAGGTACATGGAACACTTGAACAGCCAACTATACAAACTCTCAAGAGAAACGCAGATTTTGAAAGAACAAACTTACCATATATCATAATCAATCACGAATCAATCAGAGAACTCAGGAAAATTATGGAATTAAAAAATATTACAATTGAACAATTAACCGAATTTCTAACCACCTACCTCGCATGGATGGAATATAGTAAATTTTTAGCAAAACTTGAAGCTGGGAGTTTATATCTATGATTTTTGTATTTTTAGTATTTTTATTTGGATATACAAGTGCATTATTTTTCTGCCTGTTTGGAACAAACGCATTTTCTAGACTCATAGGATTAATCGGATTATCAATCTGCATTATGGCAACATTGCAAATTTGGGGTTTAATTCCTTGACTGACGAACTAGACGAAAAAATAAAACAGTTAGAGGAAGCATGGAATCTCTACCACCGAGATCCTAAAAAATATTCAATGCCGGATATGCAAGAGCTAGCCAAACTAAGATCAAAAAGAGACGTAATCAAAAGGATGGAGAAAAGCAATGGTTAAAAGAATTTATTCTGGAATTTGTATGATACCTGATTGTTTAAAAATATCAGATGGTCGTTATTGTGGGAAGCACCGTGCACGTTTGGTTAGACATGGTGATCCATTATATGAAAGAAAACCAAGATTATGTTCAATAGAAAATTGTCAATCATTACATTTGGCAAAAGGGTATTGTAACACACATTATATGCGATTGTTTAGAAATAATGATGTTTTTAATTTAAAAATTTATAAAAATCATAATAATAAATGTGAAAAGAATAATTGTAATGGAAAATATTTAGCAAAAGGATTATGTGGTTATCATTATCGTTTAAACCAATTCGGTGAATCACCAAATAAATATCTCAAAATGTTAAATATGCTTCAAGAGTGGTCTAAAAGAATTAAATCACGAGATAATTTCTCTTGTCAGATTTGTGGTAGTAATAACAAATTAAATGCACATCATATTCTTCATAAATCAAAATATCCAGAATTAGCATATTTAGAAAATAATGGAATAACATTATGTCATAAACATCATGTAGAGGTGCATAAGTAATTTGCAAGTTTGCAAGGGCTACTGCACAGAATACAAATCGCTTCTGGCAAATTACAGAAACGGAAGCAAGAGATGTTCTATTTGCGAGCTTTATCTTTCCTATCCAGGTAAACAATGCCCTTGTTGCAAAACAATTCTGAGAACTAAATCGCATATTTACGGAGAAAGAAATGAAAGGTAGAAGCAAATCAAGTAAATCCGTTTACATCGTCAGCGATATTCATGACGGATCTGTAATGGCTATCTGTTCACCTGATCCGGTAAACATTGAACTAAAGACACACTACAAGCCAAACTCACTCCAAAAGGAACTATACAGAATATGGCTCGAATCAATAGATTCGCTTGAGCAGAAACCAAACATCTGCGTAATCAACGGAGAGCCGATAGACGGTGGAAATCCAAAACAGCAGGGAAATCAATCATGGTCCACAAATCTAGTTGATCAGGCTAACGATTCAATCAAACTCTTACAGAAAATACCAGCTAAGGAATTTCTATTTGTAAAAGGCTCAGGTTATCACATCCAGATTCAGGGAACTAGTATAGAGCAGTTCATAGCTGAAAGAATGAACGCAGTAAAATATTCCATCTTTGAGGGTATGCAAGAATCAAACGCTGATTATTGGGCTAACGTTGAGATAAACGGAAAGGTATTTTCATTCACTCATCATATTCCATATGCCAAGTTTTTCGCTTATAGAGCTACACCACTTGGAAAAGAGATGGCGTTAATGGCACTTGACAAAGGTCGTTCACTAAAGTATGATGTAATTGTAAGATCACACGTTCATTATTTCATGCAGATTAGATCAGCTCACACTTTTGCTTTCACTACCGGAGCTTGGAAGTATCCTGACGGACATCTCACGAGGGGTGGAATGGGTGGAATATTCCCTGACATTGGTGGCGTTGAGGTAATAGTAGAATCAAACGGTGAAATTCTAATCAAGCCACACATCACAGAACTAAGAATCAAGCCAAAGGTGTTTTCTGTAAAATGAAATCTTTGATTGATGAAATAATAGAACTTTATGAAGATTCTCAAACTTGCCAGTATGAAAAATTTCAAGGACAAATAGATGATGAATTAAAAGCAAAAAAACAAGAACTTGAATCAATAATTATAAGATATTTTTCTTTACAAGATAGATACTTAAATCAAAATGATAAACATTTCAAAGAATTATGTGGTGAATATTTTGATTTTTGTCCATTAAAGGAGGTAAGAAATGAAAAAAGTTAGAGAAATAACACTTGAAGGACTACTGGATTCAATACAGTCAGCTCCTACACTTGAGGAAAGACTTCTAAAGGATCTCCCAAAGAACAAAAAATTTACAATAACTGTCCTAGTCAATTATTACAAGATTTCAAAGAACGTAATCTATCCCACAGTTCACAGGCTAGAAGAACAGGGAATCCTCAAGAAAAGCAAGGGAAATTTCGCTAATAGAAACAACGTGACCGTATATGAGAGGATAAAATGAATAGTTGTGGAACTAAATGTGGGGGAAAACCTCATAATAATAGATACAAGCCCAAAGTAATTTTAGAAGAAAAAGGTGATATTTACATTCAAGAGGAAGAATACCCAAGTTTTCAAAGTTTTCAAGTTGTAACCGAATCAGGTGAGACTTTCAGGGGTGTATTTTATTCAGAGGATAAATCAAGTTATGTATATCTTAACAGGCATGAAAACATTGCAGATATAATTTCAACTTGTAATCATGAGGCACTTCACGCTTCAATTTGGCAAATAATCGAATGGGAATTTGATGAAATGTGGAATGATAATCTTACTGAAAAATGGTCAATCAAGGGAAACAATAACAGAAAAGAACACAATGCAATTCGAGTCATGCTTATGCCTGAGGAATATTTTGGCGAATGACTTTATATGTAAAATCACAAATATTAATAAATAAGGATTGATAAGGATAGATATGGAAAAGAAAAAAGAAACACTCTATGACAGAAACGAAACAAAACTCATAGAGAGAGTATGTGAACTAAGAAAGATTCATCCTGAAATCAAAGTAGGTGAGATTTTTAGGCCATTGATTATCGGTGGTGTGTCTGATGGAGTATTCGAGGTTGAGGTAGAATATGAATAAATGCCTTGATAAATGTGGAAATGATGCAGTAGAAGGATCTGATTACTGTGATGATTGTAATTATGAAAAATGCTCTCAATGTCACACACAATTGTATTCATATGATGACGGTAGAGGAGGATTAGAATATTTATGTCCAAAATGTGAATATGAAGATCTTCCTAAATTTTTAAGAGAGAGATTTTCTAAATTCAGAACTCAGAATATATGTTTACATTTTGAGTTTAAAGAATCTTGTAAAATATGCAAATACAATCCACTTCCATATTCAGGAACTCTCGACTGTAATAAATCACATGATCATACAAAGGGGTGTCTAATATAGAAAAATACACTTACAAGTTAATCTGTGACAACTGCCTCAACTCAAAAGACGTAGAGATTGATTTCGGAACATCCGTAAAAGATTTCAGAAAAGATTTCACCTGTTCAAAATGTGGAGTAAGAAATGGATAACTTGCTTTATTTATCATATCTGCTGATTGAACGAATAGAAATTATGCTAAAGGAGATAGAAAATGCAATCTAAACTTGAGGAACTACAAAGGAAACTCGATGAGGCTTTCAAAAACGACAAATCCCATGTTAAGAGGTTAAGTGAAAATGAGTAATTGTTGTTCTAAATGTAACAGATGTTTCCATAACAGAACAGAAGATGAGGGATATGGTTACGTTATCTGTTTAGATTGTAATGAAATTGTTAAGAGGTATGCACCATTATGACTGATCCTCGTTTCAGAATCAATGTATCTCAGACGGCAAAGGGACTCCATCAGTTTGACGTAACAATCGAGCTTGACTCCAATGTATTCAAAAATGTAAACGAGATAGATGCAGCAGACATCAAGATAAAATCAATAGGGGAAAAGCTCCTCGAAGTTCTAAAAGACGCTGAGGAAAAATTCAGAAAAGATGGAAGGAAGTTGGTAACAGATGAATAGACCTCACTATTTCAAGCATGGGGTAATCGAGTTTTTTACGAAAAGAAAGCAGAATCTCTATAAAATTTCACTATGGGATGATGAAGGACTCAATCTTTCTCTTTTCAAGACTGGAATCTACAACGGTGAAGATCCCAAATCTCTAATCCCATTAGTAATGAAAGGTGATTCTAAATGAAATTAACAGAATTTAATCTTTACATTAAAGAAACTGAAAAAGATAGTTTTGCTTTATGTATTGAGTTACCTGATAATTCAAGAAATTATATCCATACACAAGATATGATTCTAAATGATTGTCTTATTGCATTAGAAGAATTAAGAGGAAAAACCATAGAAGATGATTGTAATGCACCATACTTAGAAAAAGATGGAACTTATTTCAGAATTAAAATGACAGTAGAACCAAGAGAATTTACATTTTCAGAGAGTTTGTATTTTCATTCAAGAAAGTTGAATCTCAATGATGCAGTAAAAGAACATCTAATGTTAATCAAACCAACAAATACTATTGAGAGTGATTCTAAATGACATTACCAAAACCCGATTTAATTATATTGATTGATAGGTTGATAGAAACTTACAGAAAACGACATGATAACTCTGATTTTATGAATCCAAGTTCAATGTGTGAAGAAATGCTTTTGTATTTAGCAGATATTAAGAAACTAGCAGAAAAACTACTCACACAAACAACTGAAGGTGATGCTAAATGATTTGTGATAGATGTGTTTGGGGTCATAATAATCATAGGGATATTGAAGAACCTAATCATTGTAAATGCTTATGTCATGGTCAGTTTGGACTAGATACAGTTTCAACTCCCATTACAAAATATCGAAACGGCGATGCTAAATAAATGCAAGTATTCAGATGCGAAATTCATAATTACGATTCATGTCCTATATGTGGGGATTGCCATTTTTGTCAAACATCTAACATGACCAAGCGTTTCAAAGGTAATGAGAAATGAGTTTAGCATTACAGAATCAAATCATATTAGGTGACTGCCTTGAAAAGATGAAAGAAATTCCAGACAAATCAATAGATATTATTCTAACTGATTTGCCTTATGGTGTAACTTCTAGAAACAAATGGGATAGTATAATAGATTTTAAAGAATTATGGAAACAATGGAATAGAATTAAAAAAGAAATTACACCTATAATCTTGACAGCGATTCAACCATTTACTTCATTTACTGTAATGTCAAATCCTGATAGTTTTAAATATGAATGGGTTTGGGAAAAAGAACGTGGTACTGGATTCTTAAATGCAAAAAAACAACCATTAAGAAAACATGAGCAAATTCTAGTTTTTTATGACAAACAACCAATTTATAATCCATCAATGGAAAAATTAGATAAACCATACAAACATGTTTTACCTAAGTTTGAAACAGATAATTATAATAGTTTTAAAACTGGAAATAATGAAGAACGTGAGTTAAAGATTTATGATTCAAAATATCCAACAACAATAATTAAGATCCCAAGAGATGATAATCGAAAAAACATACATCCAACTCAAAAACCTGTTAAACTATTTGAGTACCTAATCAAGACATATACCAATGAAAATGACTTGGTTTTAGATTGCTGTGCAGGAAGTGGCACTACTGCAATAGCCTGCATCAATACCAAAAGAAACTATATCTGTATTGAGAAAGACGAAAAGTATTTTGAGATTATGAAAAACCGCATTACATCTCGATTAATTTGTGATGATTGTTTAAAGGTGATTTGTCATGTTTCTTACTTGAAAGGTGAGAGAGAATTTCTAAATAATTTAGGTATATGTCGTTGTCCAGAATGTGATGATAAAATAAGCAATAAGGAGAGATTACCTTGACAAAATGTTTGAACGGTTCAACATCAACAACTAAAGGTAATGATGGAAATGAGAGTAATTAGTCTTAACGAATTTATGGATTTAGAATTTCAGTTTTGTTTTAAATGTGGTTCTAAGAAATATTGTCAGTTCTATGCAAATAACGCTATTTATAGAGTTTGTAATGATTGTATTAAAAAACAGGATATAATTGATTTCTTCAACGGAAAAAACATCTCAACAAAATGTTTGGGGTGTAATCTTTGATGATTCATAAATATACTTTCATTGATTATATCAATTCAATATTAATGATAATCTATGGTTTTCCATTATATCTTAAAACTAAACTCACACAAAATGACAAAGGAGATCTTAAATAGTTGTACTGTGTAAATACTTTGCCTGGATTAGTTATTACACCTGATTGCAAGTCAGGACATTTTTTTATTTTCACAAAAATAATCAACGGTGATTAGAGAATGTTATGTGTTAATACTCAAAGACATGAGGATTCATGTTACTGCCCATTTTGTGAACAAAAAAGAATTGAATGGTTGATTGAATATAATAATTATATTAGATGGTTACAGAAAACATGCTTTCATGAACTTTATGAATGGAGTAAAGGTTTGTTTGTTTGTGTTAAATGTGAATGTTTTATCCCAACAAAACCAATTCTAGCACAACATAATTAACGCTTTGAGAGTTAATAGTTGTCGTCCTGAAATCCGCAAGAACCACATCTGAACGTGCCGGATTTCATTAATTCCATTGTATCCGTGCAAATATCACATTTTTTGTTTTCTCTTACGGTAAATATTTGAGACATTTTTCACTTTCTTATACGTCAAAACATTATAAAAGGTAATATGGACTATCCTTATTAAATATTAATTATCCTTAAGAATATGTGTCAGATGTAGATTTCATAAATGAGAAATGGAACAAGGTAATAGACCGATTAAGAGAAGATTTTAACAAATGGGAAAAACATACACTCAAACAATACATCATAGATTGTGCAGAGATTGTCGAATTAAAGATTGACCATAAATTACTAAGCATAGAAAAACAGGAAATCAGTTCTTATCTAAATAAAGAGTTCATTAAACAAGAGTTATCAATCTCTGACAGAACTATAAGAGACGCATTACCACCAATTTACAAACGGAACTATTCCGAATCGGATCTACGTGCCGAATTAAACTCGTCAAAATGGATTATAAAACTAGACTCTGAAGGATATCTCCTGGAAGAGGATCAGCACGGAAACAAGAGACTCAACGGCATAGAGGTAAAAGAAGTCAAGAAACCAAAAATAATTATTGACTGGGATTCAAAAGATGTTAAACCAAGACCTGAAATCAATGACGAATATACCAAATTACTTAGAATAATGGGTAAATGTGGAAACCTAGTTGAACGATTCTCAGAAGCACTAGAGGACGAATATAACACAAACGAAGAATCAAAAACCATAATTCAAAAGAATCTATTCAATATCAAAAAAGAACTGGAAAAATATCTTAACATACATGCAACTCTAACACTTGCAAGAAACGAACTAGACAAAAGAGAGAAATGGGGAGATTACGAAAAGACAATGTTTCAATTTTTATTAGAAGTATGCGATACAAAGGCACATCTTGCTGAAAAGGTAGGCTACTGCTCAAAGTACGCATCAATAGGAATAGAGAGAAACGAGGAACTGGAAAAATATACAGAGTTTGCAAGAACCTGTCCTAAATGCAAAGAAGATATTGCACACCTAAAAAACAAAGAGATTCAGTTATACAAATCAGGCAAGGAACTTTCTATTGAATTACCGGATAATGCATACTGATATGAAAAGAGCCGTAATGAGACAATCAGCAAGTGAGAGAACAAAATATAGATTCAGATTGAGAAGAAACTTGGCAACAAAAGAAGATAAAACAAGATTGAGTTTAGTTCAAAGAATTAAACAGATTAAGAATGAATTATTTATGAGGAATTAAACTTCTCTAGTATCTTAAAAATTCGTTTTTAATCATGGAACTCCTAGTAATCCTAGCCCTTATCACATCAGGACTTGTATGGAACAACTTTGGATATTTCTCCGCATGGAGAAAGAACAAAGATTCACCTGATTGGGAAGGATTCGACAGAAAAAAACTCAGAGATGATCTTATTCTAGGTGCAATACTTGGTATAGGATCTTACCTGTATGGTGTATATCAAGGAGGATTAATTGATATTGGAACTCTTCAAGAGTTTATTGGAGCAGTAATTGCCGGATTCGGTCTAGTTGCAGCAGTTGATAAATTCATTGTAGGTGGTATTCTCTCAAAGTAATTCTCTTTTCTTTTTTCCCTAACTTTATACATGACATGCAATACATGTGTTCACACTAACGACAAACATTATACAATAAGAGACATTCAATTTCAAAAAACAATAAACGAGAACACAATCCCAAACAAGAATGCCCTTAACGGTGCAACTTGGGCAAGCGATATAATCTACTGGAGGAGGGATTCAAGCTACAAGTGGATAGACGACAAGACAATGGACAAGATGATAGCTTCGGCTTTCCTCGAGGCATCTATGCAAACAAGACTAAAGATAAGGAAGACAAATCATGGGGATGCTCAGATTATCATAAATTTTCTAGGAAAAAGAGACGAGCCATATTTCACATCTCAATCTATTTTGGCTTTTGCCTTTGGCCCAGGTCAGGGAATGGGTGGAAACATTACAATGAACTCTGACAATCTCTGGCTTTTGAGAAAGGAACCACTAAAGGCTCTTGAAGCTAAAAGACTAGGCTACATAGATAATTTCCAATTTCCAGACAACGAGATAAGATTCTACGATCCTCTCCATACTCTCAAACATGAGGGAGGACATGCACTTGGATTAAACCATATCACTGATCTAAACATGGCAAGAAAATCAGTAATGTATCCGTATTATAACGGACTGAGAACCTTCGGGGAAGCTGATCTTGCATACCTTCAGAGACTATACGGAAACGCAGGGGTATCAAAGACAATAACAGATGTAATTAGAAAGAGGATTAACAATTTTTGAAACTAGCTTTTGCTCTTGGAACAATGATAGTAGGAATAACTTGGTTTATCTGGATAGCACTCAAAACATTCAATCTAATTTAATTCTCTATAATCTTTAATCCAAGAAAAAATAATGCTAGAAGAACCACTGGACGATCCAAAGGAGGATCAATGCAGATTCTGTGGAGAAAAGTTCAAGGATTGTGAATGTGTATGAATTTTTCTGAAAGAATGGTTACTAATTCTTATCATGCTTGGATGCTTTATGTTAATTCATCATGTGAGAAATGTCAGGAGAAATGGTGTGATCAAATACACATTGGTAGTTCAATAATGACTGTAACACCTAGACATAAAATAAAAATCAAGATAAATAATATCTAATTAGTTTCTTTAGTACCTCCTTAAACCTAGTTTGTTCGTGAAAAAGGTTGAATCGAGATGACTGGACACGCATGGAATGATAACAATTACGAGGGTAAACTATTAAGAAAAGCAATAGGAAAACTAGCAAAGAAACTAAAAGAATCAACAGAGATAGATGAACTCATCAAAATAACTAATGCAATTGCTTTTGCCAGTAACACAAAGATGAACCTTGCAAAATATGAATATCAGGATAAGAAACTAGATTTAGTTTTGAGACTCTTAAAGGAAAAAGACCTTGTAAAATACAATGACGGAGCACTAAATGACATTAAACAGTTACCTGGACAACAAGATTAGCGAGTTAGAAAAGACTCAAGAGAACAAAGAGTCATGTCCTCAAGAATTCTGGTGTAATAACTATTCAAATCCTGATGGTTCACTCTGCTGTTTCAATCATTGGGTAGGACTTCCAACAAGATGGAACAAAAGACATCCAATTTACAAAGAACAACAGGAGATGATAAGGGAAACACTCAAGAACAAATACATAGTAATTGAGAAAGAACCCAAAAGGGGAATTACAGAACTTTATCTTAGATTTTCACTTCATCAGGCACTCATCAACAAAGACTGGAACGGAGGTCAGGTCTGTATCGTTGTAGGAACAAACACAGGCGAAGCAGAAACCATGATCTCAAGGGCAAAAGAGATTGTCAAACACAAGGTAAACATCAATGAACATTATAACACAAAGAAAGAGTTCAGTGTAAGCAATTGTCTATTCAAGGCCATACCAGCAGATAACATCGATGCAATAAGAAGCAAGACAAACATGAAGCTTATTCTCGTAGATGAGGCAGCATTTTTCAGAATGATAGAACAACAAAAGGTTAGGGATGCAGTAGAGCATTATATTGGGGGTTCTGAAACCTTTATCATTTTCGTATCAACAGCCGGAGAAGCACCTGAAGGAGTAATGTTTGATATTCTAAACGAGGAGAACTCAATTTATCATAAAATAATTACAGATTATCATGATGGTCTGATACCTGATGAACAGTCAGGAACTACCATATTCTCAAAAGAAGGTATAGAGAACGCAATGAAACTAAGGTCATGGGCTAGAAACTATCTCCATTCATGGCACTCTGGAGAAGGTGACATATTCACTCATGAAGATGTCGATGCAATAATGAGAGAGTTTGACCGATTCATGCCAGGTGGAAACAGGATAATAGCAATAGATCCGGCATATGGAAGTTCAAAGTTTGGTGTTGTTATCGGTATTCTGTTAGGCGGTATCCTCTACATTGTATTTGCGAGAGAATACTCAAGACAGACTCCAACATACATGATTAGCGAGGTAGAAAGATTATACAAGGAATACCACCTTGACATCTGTTTATGTGACGGTCATTACTCAGGCGAGATAAGAGACTTGATAGACAGACAGGTAAACACTCAGGCTTTTGCCTTTGATACTGAAAACAAATCTAACATGATAAACTCTGCAAGTGATAGGGTAATTTCTAAGACAGTCCAGATTCACAGAACACTTCATGATCTTGCTGGACAGATGAAGGCAAGTAAGACTGACAAAAAAGGACATCTCGATAAAAAGAGAATGTCACTTGATATGCTAGAGTGCTTCTGTATGATTTGTGAGAGGGTAAAGACTAGTACGATTAAGATCATTAAGATATGAGATTTATATTCAAGGAGAGATAAGGAAGGATATGGATGATTCTCTACAAATAACAATCGTTGCAATTATTGGCATGTTAATTATGGGTTCTGTTCCTTTCATCTTGGCGATATTAAAATGACTGATCCACAGAGTTCCTTAGACCGACTTTTAAAACTTAAAGATGAAATATTAGTTGCCAAATTCAAACGTATTAGAGATGGTACTATCAGTTTAGTTGGTTTAGAAAAAGAATATCATTCCCTCAAAAAAGAGATACAAGGATTAATAGAGAAAGGAGAATCACTAATCAATGCTCATGATGATGTATTTGAATTAGGAGAAAGAAAATATTGGGATATTAAGAAATTTGGTTCTTTCTTCA